>VYKV01000248.1_pt1 | contig 28263 bp, 40 predicted proteins | sample 5114461 | NCBI WGS metagenome assembly VYKV01 (sample SAMN12291816, study PRJNA351875) | freshwater metagenome | isolation source: freshwater lake | place: USA: Michigan, Gull Lake | collected 2011-07-05 | reverse complement strand
CCAGAACAGATTTACTCTGTTAAGGCAGGTGCGAAACCCCGCAAGGGAAAGAAGCAGAAACCTAAATCGTGAGGTTTGGGAATCACCGTCCGTTTACGGCGGTGAGGATGTCAAATTAATCCTTGTCAAGAGAAAATAATTCCACACCGAAAACTGAGGCGAAAACTCTCGATAAATCTCGCTGTACTTGCATAAGACTAATATTAGGCAGAAACTGCTGTAAACTGCCCACGGGTTTATTAGCAATCCCACAGGGAATAATCTCGGCAAAACCGCTTAAATCTGGACAAACATTGACGGCAAAACCATGATAGGTAATCCAATGACTAACTTTAATACCGATCGCCGCTATTTTATACCCTTCTACCCATACCCCCGTCAAACCCCCGATTCTTTCCCCCGACAATCCATAAATAGCGATAGTTTGCAGGATGACTTCTTCTAATTGTCGCAAATACCAGTGTAAATCCTGCTGATAATAGCGCAAATTGAGGATCGGATAGCCCACTAATTGCCCCGGACAGTGATAGGTGACTTGGCCTCCTCGCTCGATTCTATACACTTCTTTGTCGGTTTTGTCAAGATTAAATTTAATAAACTTAATATCTGAACCGCTACCGAGGGTGTAAACGGGGGGATGTTCCAGTAGGAGCAAAATGTCGGGCAAGTTAGGATTAGCAATTCTCGCCTCCACCAGCGATCGCTGGTGCGACCACGCGAGAGCATAGGGAGTAATTGCCTGAATTTTTAGCTCACAGAGACGAGGTATTTTTTGAGCATTCATCGAGAGATGTGATTGGTCAAATTATTTAAGAAATGTGGAAGATCACCAAGGAAAATTAACAGAAGGGAAGCATAGATGTGGGGTAGAATAGTAAGTGCTAATCTAAAGTTATCCCATCTATCATCTCTTGGGATAAATATACACCAGTTTATCCTCATCAGCACCAACAAAGCACCAGAACAACGCTAATTCAAGTCTGAATTGTCCCAGGGATTTGACTTTGCAGATGCCTATCGTATCTTTAACTTACCGATGGTTGTTGAATTAGATGAGCGAGAGAATTATGGAGAAGTTCGCTTTGTTGCTATTGGTTTACTAGATGACTGAACCTGACGCTCAAACAATTCGTATTATATCTTTAAGAAAAGCATTATCTTATAAACAAAAATATTATGAACAATATCTCAAAAACAGATTGGAATAGAATTGATGAAATGAAAGATGAGGATATTGACACTTCTGATATTCCTCCTCTATCAGAGTATTTTTGGGCTAAAGCACAACTGCGAATGCCTAATCCTTCTGTTACTGTAGAAGTTGAAGTCGATCCAGAAACTTTTGCCTGGTTTCAGTCCCAAGGAGGAACGGCACAACAACAAATGTCTGTCGCATTGAAAATTTATGCCCAAGCGAATAAGGTTTGTTCTTCATCTACAACTACTAATCCCTAAAAGGAGATAGCTGTTTTATTAAGTGAGAAAGTGTGATTCGCAAACTTGACTCTTTCTTAACAAAAATTGACCTAGAAACTATTGACATTGTTGGTGGTGTAGTCTAAAATATTAACAATAAAATCATCAAAAAATGTTTATGAAAACTGTTGACAAAACTCAGTTAAAAGATAATTTACTAGAATTGTTACAAAATGTAGAGTTAGAAGGCGAAGAGATTGTAGTGATCGAGGGGAATAAGCCAGTGGCGAGAATTTCACCCTATCGAAAAAGTCATTCAACTGCGGAATTATTTAAAACTATGCGAGGAAAAGTTCGGTATTTTGAAGATTTAACTACTCCCACAACTGAAGAATGGCAGCAAGTATAAAAATTGTTCTTGACACTTGCGCTTTAATTTGGTGGAGTTTAGATCCAGATAAACTTTCTCCAAGAGCCCTGTCAGCTTGCGATCTTATGGAACAGGAAAAAAATGGTCTAGTGCCATCAATAGCATTCTGGGAAATAGCCATTAAGATTAAAAACCAAAAATTAGATTTAGGTGTGGACATTGATGACTATATTGCAGCGATCAAAAGGTCTGATGTTATCCAGATTATTCCCATAGATGAGAACATTTGGCTAGAAAGTGTTAAGTTACAATGGGAACATCGAGATCCAGCAGATAGAGTGGTTGTGGCAATTGCCCAAAAAAATCAAGCTCCTATTATTACCGCAGATCAAAAAATAGCTAATTTCTATTCTTCAGTAATTTGGTAAGCTGTTGTGCATTTAAATTGGGTATGGACAAGGGGCTTAAGCTTCTTGTCTCAACGGTTTTCAGCAATGAGGAGGATTTTTGTTGACTAATTCAAGACACCCCTTCCCTAAAAAAAAATCTTCTTGATCTTCCCCCCTGTAGGGGGGGGGTAGCTGTTTTATTAAGGGAGAAATGTGATTCGCAAACTTGACTCTTTCTTAACAAAAATTGACCTAGAAACTGTTGACTTGGATTGGCAGTTTTGCCAGACTGTGAAAAACCAACTGATTGGAGGAAATTCCACCATGAAAACCAAGAAACTGACACCCCGTAACTCTGCTCCCGTCCAACGGGAAAATGCCGCTACCGTCTCTCGTGATGGCAATGCGATCGCCCCCCTGGAATGGGATGCGCGGGATTCGCGGTATCCTTTTGCGGGAGACGACGCGGAGTAATCCTCCCGATTCAAGCATCGAACTTCAAATCATGTCAAAAGTCTTTTTCTGCTTGCCAAGGCGCACGGTTGCTCCCTTGTAATTGACGCACAATCCTTGTTAATTCAGAGCTTTCTGTTACCTGGCACGCGGGAGAAGCTTTTGAGCGAAGTGATTAAAAAAGTCGGGGATCAAAGAGCAAAGAATACAATTTATCCGTAATCATCAACAAGCTTTTGATGTTGAGCCGATTTATCCTCTGCGGCTGTTTGAAGATTTTGTTATGGAAGTTGAAGGCGATTGTAATATTGAAGCCTCCTGTAAGATAGAATTAGATAAACTCATTGCCTCACGGTTTATGCTCTTTTTTAAAGATCAGTCCCAAGAATGGCAAAAATATCTAACTCAATCTTTAGCTTTTTTTCTGCAAGTTGAAAGCCGTGTTGGTGTTCAATTAGATTATTCATTATTACAGAAATTTTTAGGACATAACTTTGACTTTAGCAAACTAACAGTTCTTAGTATGTAGGTAGGTACTACTCAAAAAGAATTAGAGAAAACGAAGATTGACAATATGCGGCTTTATTATTACAAATCATTCAAGATGGAGTAAAATTGATGTTAATAACTAAACCTCGATTTGAAACCTTCGCTGAATATCTACAATATGAGGATAATTCAGAGGGATTATATGAATTATTTAACGGCGAATTGATAGAAATGCCACCAGAATCAGGACTTAACTACCAAATTGCCAATCGTCTTTTCTTGGTATTTGCCTTAATGCTAGGAACTGATAGAATCAGAGGACATGGTTTAGAATTAGAAGTCAGAGGAGAACCTAAAAACCGTTATCCTGACTTAACAATTATTCGAGAAGAACATATTAAACTACTCTCAAAAAGAAATACTATTCTTCTTTCCATGTCACCCCCTTTATTAGTTATTGAAGTAGTTAGCCCTGGTGAAATTCAAAGAGAAAGAGATTACATAGCCAAAAGAATCCAATATCAAGATTGTGGTATTCCTGAATACTGGATAGTTGATCCCCAAACTCAAACAATTTTAGTCTTAGAATTAAGAGGAAATACTTATACAGAAATAGGTAATTTTAGCAATGATGACTTAGTAAAATCATCTATATTTAATCAACTAAATATAAAAGTTTCTCAAGTATTTAATTAGGCAAATTAAATACTATGATTACCGCCGAAACCATTACCTTAAACTTAAAATCCGTCAATTTAAGCGATGAGCAATTTTATCAACTTTGCCATAGTAACGACGATTGGCGAATTGAACAAACTGCCGAAGGAGAATTAATCATTATGCCCCCAATTGGTGCTATTAACAGTTTGTCCTGATTTTGTGATAGAATTAAGGTCGCGCACTGATTCTTTAAGTCAACTCCAAGAAAAAATGCAGGAATATCTTGATAGTGGCTTAAGAGTGGGCTGGTTAATTGATCCCATTAGTCAACAGGTAGCAATCTATCGCTAAAATCAGGCTAGTATGTTTTCTGACTGCTATTTTTCAATTTTATTGGTGAGAGTTCCGACCACATCAATACCGAGGGTTTGATGGACACTGGCGAGGAATTGATTGACGATTTCGGGATAGACTTTAATCAGGGTAGCGAGGGATTTCCCATCACCATTATCAACAATATTAACTCGCTCGAGGTGTAAGCGTTTAGGAATTTTGATCGCTTCTTCTAGGATAGTTTCTAACTGTTGAATCAAGAAAATTGCTGATGCTTCGCTGCCGGTGTTTTGCCAAACTTCCGCGAATAATTCGTTAACCAAGGCTTCAGCTTTAGCATTTTCTTCAAAAATTGCCGCTTGTCCTCTAGCGCGGAAAGTTTCGGCTTCCTGCTGCGCTTCTGCGGGTAAAACTTCATCTGCTTGGAGACGTAATCTTTCTAATTCTGCTCTGACCTGTTGAAATTTTTCTTCAACTATAGCACGTTTTTCCTTAGCGGCGGCGATAGTTATTTCTTCTTCCGATTTTGCCTGTTGTTCCAGTTTTGCCTTTAACTTTCTCAATTCGTTTTCTTGCTCTAAAATGATAATTTGATCGCGGGTTTTAGCTACGGTTGCTTGTTCCTCACATTCCGCGACTATTTGTTCAGCTTCATTGAGTGCATTTGATTCAGCAATTTCAGCATCACGCATGACTAAAGCGATTCTTTCCCGTCCGAGGGAGTTAAGATAATCCACGTCATCGGCGACATTTTGAATTTTGAGAGTATCAATTTCTAAACCGAGTTTAAACAGGTCTTGACTGACGTTACTGGTAATACTTTCGGCAAATTTTAGGCGATCTTCGTTCACTTGTTCGGGGGTCATTGTTGCGACTACACCCCGCAAGTTTCCTTCTAAAGTTTCTTTAGCTACGCGAATAATTTCTGCTCGATCTCGATCTAAAAAACGTTCGATCGCATTGCCGACTATTTCAGGTTTAGAACTAACTTTAACGTTAGCAATTGCCACTATATTCAGGGGAATATTTCCCTTAGAATAGGCATTTTTAATCTCAATTCTGATCGGGGTTGTGGTGACATCCATGCGTTTAACGGTTTCTAAAATTGGAATACGAATCGCCCGACCCCCCGATATCACTCGATAACCTGCATCTTGTCTATCTTTTGATTTGCGTTTCATCCCACTCAGGATTACTACTTCATTGGGTTTGCAAATACACAAAAAAGAATTGATAAACCAAATCGCACCAATCCCCAGAAATATCAATAAAGCAATGGGAACACTATTCAACAATAAATTACCAGCACTGTTGTTGTTATTGTTGTCGTATTGATTGGGATTGATTTGGATGAGATAGGAATTATTTTGACTATTCATAGTTAGTTACCCTTTGGTCTAGAAGAAATTACAAATCGCCTCTGATATACTTTTCCGCAATGACTAAAACTTTATTGTCTTGGCAATTGAGGATAAATGCTTGATCCCCGACATTAAATTGTTCTTCCCCTTCCGTTATCGCTACTATATCGATCAGACTATCCCCGACATTAACTCGCACTTTCCCCTTGCTATTTTTATCGAAGGGGATTTGAACAACTCCGATTAAACCGATGAGAGATTGATGATCGACGATACTATTTACCTGTTGGTTGCAGCGTCTTAACTTGACTAAAATTAGGAGTAGAATGGCCAAACCAATACCTACCCCTAAAGAAATTAAAATGATTGTGAGCAGTTGAGCATTCATAGTTTAGTTATTTACCGTTATGGTTGCCCCCAATCTAATTACTGTTAACTAATTCGAGACTTCGGCCATTTCAATCACGCGATCAGCATTATCTTTGACCAAAAAATTTAAAGGTTTATTGCGACGAACTTTATACTTTAAGCGTCGTGATTCCACCCGCATCAGAATTTGTTCTAAACAATCGTGATCAAAACAAACGTGACGATGACGATCCTTATAACCCGCAGTTGCCCCAGCAACGATATGCAGTTGGGTATTTTTCTTTAACTGATACCATAAACCCTGGGGTTGATCTCCCAAAGAAGTATGAGCAGTAGTCGCAGCCGGATTACTAGACATATAAAATGGGTCAATCATATTATTGCCCATCGTCTGCTCATAATTGTAATAGTAATGGAGGGGAACATCGGCCGTGGGTAAATTTAAAAGTCCTTCATAAAATTGTCGGGCTGTCTCCAAATCTGTCACCATGATTGTATGAACTTTTGGGGCGCTAGTTAGAAACATCCACATGGCTAAAGCATAAGCGGCCAGAAGCATAACCATAATCCCCTGGGTGGACAGGAGAGTATCAAGGGGTAGGAAAGCGCCGAAGAAAAGATGATTTATCAACACTGATGTGATCCTATTGCCTAAGAATTTCTATCATTCCCTAATTATAATCACGACGCTGAAACTTAAGTGAACAGGGTGGGGAGTAACCGAGTTCTGTACATTTGTATTAAAATGCTCCCTACCCAGTTTAAATACAGTACAATTTGCCTCAAATTCTCCCTATGGGATGAATAAATGATGAGATGATGACATTGCGGACGGAAATATGAGGAATTAGCGGAAATGAAAGCGTATATTGGAAATAGAGCCATCCCTAGAAAAGTGAGGTACTTTTATGAATTCTTTTGCGCTTCCCGTCTTTCTGCAATCAGGTTTAACCCTACTGGCATTTTTAGTGCTGGTTATCCTGATGGCCTAAATCTTAATCCGTCTGTGACTTCGATCGAGCAGGGGACGATCGATAGCGCAGACTAGATCTTGATAGACAGTTAGCATCTGTTCAGCGATCGCCGACCAACTATATTGATTTAAGACTAAATCCCTGGCATTTTTCCCTCGTTGTTGGCGAATTTCAGGATTAGTGATAGCCGTTGCCAAAGTATTAGTTAAATCCTCAAGCTGACAAGCTGTCACCCATCCCGCAGCCGCTGCTGCTACCGCAGGATGCAGATCCACCCGGTCGGAGATAACCACGGGAATTCCGGCAGCCATAGCTTCTGCCACTGCGATGCCAAAATTTTCATAGTAGGAAGGTAAAACAAATAAATCGGCCCTAGCGAGGAGGTTATTTTTTATTTCTCCGGTCACAAATCCGGTAATTGTTGTATTTTTGCCCAAGATTGACCGCTCGATCTGATTTTTAATCCGATTTTCGTACTCCCGATCCTGGGGATTGCCTCCTGCTAAGACAAAATGAAAATCTAGGCCCTTTGCTAACAACCTTTCTAAACTGGGCAGCAATAAATCTAGACCTTTTTTCGGGTCAAGACGGGACATATAGAGGATGATCGGTTTATTTTGGGGAAGATCAAAACCGTTTACCGGTAGAGCTTGTGGGTCAAAAAAATCTACCCCTAGGGGGATGACAATATCCTTAGTTTTTATCTTAAATCTTTCGGCGATTTGACACTCCTGCTGACTGGTAAAATGAACGGCCGCCGCCGCCGCTAAATTGGGTTTTTCCAGAAAATTGGCATATATTTGTTTAAGTTGCCGTTTTTTTTGCAAATCTGCCGGATCGAGGGTGCCTAGGGGACGGAGAATATAGGGCAGTTGACGGTAACGAGCGATCGAAGCTGATATACTGCTCACTGGCGAGAATAAGGCATGAATATGGGCGATATCGTAATCTTTTGCCCTATTAGCCAACCAAGTAAACAGATCAAGAGAAAATTTATAGCGGCGAAAGGGAGAACAGCGAAAATAATAGATTTGATAGCCATTTTGACTAACAGGGACCCCTAAAGGCACATCTAGGGGTGCTTGTCCCGTGTCACCATTGGAATCGGTGGTAATAATAGTCACCTCTTGGCCTAGTTGGGCCAAGGCCGCTGACAAACCGAGTACCATTTGACTAGGGCCACCATAAACAAGGGAAATCGAAGGAACAATCTGAAGAATTTTCATCGAAAAATTGGGTCAGAAACCCCGTCCTTCTAGGTTGGCTTTACTGTTAAATACTAGCGCATTTGCACGATATATGCTAGAAAGTGCCACTTAGAGCGACTCTAAGACCAGAACAGAGTAAATCTGTTAAGGCAGCTGGGAAACCGCTCAAGAAACCCCAAGAGGATATCAAATTCAAAACGAATATCAAATTTAGATGCACAATAGCTTATCCCTCTGATTTACCAGTTATACTAAATCCGGTTATTAAAAACTGATTATTTATTACCCCTTTTGCATGAGTGCCTTTTGCCTGTCCTTATAAGTAGCCTATGCTCAACGGATTTAGTATAAGCAGTTATCAGTGGTAATCGGTCAAAAGTGAAAAAACAGCAAGAAACCGCCATTTAATAAGTAGGTGGGTGTTAAAAATTGTCAGCACCCCCCTTCTAGGGGCAGGGGGGATCACTTAATACTCAAATCTGATAACTGCTCACTGAAAAGGCTAAAGGTTAACCATTCATCGATAAATATTTAGCCACCGATTGCACATCTTTATCACCCCGTCCAGAGAAATTAATAACAATGCGAGGACTACCAGTTACTTGCGGGCAAAGAGTTTCTAAATAGGCTAAAGCGTGGGCAGTTTCTAGGGCCGGAATAATCCCTTCTAAACGGGAAACTCTTTGAAAAGCTTCTAATGCTTCCCGGTCAGTGACACTGTAATATTCGGCGCGACCACTATCTTTTAAAAAGCTATGTTCTGGCCCGACTCCGGGATAATCTAAACCGGCACTAATTGAGTGGGCCTCGATAACTTGACCTTCGCTATCTTGTAATAAATAACTCATTGCTCCATGTAGAACCCCTGGTTGACCTTGGGTAAGGGTGGCGGCGTGTTTTCCGGAAGCGATACTTTCCCCGGCGGCCTCAACACCAATTAAACGCACGGAAGCTTCTTTAACAAACTCATGAAATAAACCCATAGCATTAGAACCACCCCCCACACAAGCGAGGAGAATATCTGGTAAACCGCCCCATTTTTCCAGACTTTGCTGACGAGTTTCTTGACCGATAACCGCGTGAAAATCGCGCACCATCATCGGATAGGGATGGGGACCTGCCACAGAACCAAGGATGTAGTGAGTGGTTTCGACATTAGTTACCCAGTCGCGAATCGCTTCCGAGGTGGCATCTTTCAGGGTTCCTGTCCCGGCGGCCACGGGTTGCACCGTCGCCCCAAGCAGTCTCATGCGGAAAACATTGAGTTCCTGGCGTTCCATGTCGTGAATTCCCATATAAATCACGCATTCTAGACCAAAACGAGCGCAAACCGTAGCGGTGGCCACGCCGTGCTGTCCTGCCCCGGTTTCGGCGATAATTCGCTTTTTACCCATGCGTTTGGCTAATAAAACCTGACCGAGGGCGTTATTAATCTTGTGGGCCCCAGTATGGTTTAAATCTTCCCGTTTCAGGTAAATTTGCGCCCCAGTACCGTCAGCTTTGGCATAATGGGCGGTGAGACGTTCGGCAAAATATAAGGGACTAGGTCTACCGACGTAATCCTTGAGCAGTTGATTTAATTCTTCTTGAAAATCGGGGTCGTCTTGATACTGATTATAGGCCGTTTCTAGTTCACTTAAGGCTGGCATCAGGGTTTCCGGGACGTATTTGCCCCCGTAGCGTCCAAAACGCCCAAAAGCATCGGGATACTGGGTTGCTGTGCCGGCTGAGGCGGCATAAATCGGCGTGATAGTCATGTAAATCTTCGATGAGAGACTATGTCCATTATAAATCTAAGGGTTTAGTCTCTGGGTTAACCTGAGTTCCAGGGCAATCATCGCCTAACCCACTTAATAATCAAAGGGTTCACCTTTGTAACCCCTAAATCAGGTTTTTATGTCAAGCTATTTTGAAAGCCTTGCTAGAAACCAGTTTTATGGATAAGTATAATTACTCACTTGCATAAATGAGATGCTCCCCCCTTTGACTGATTTTACAGCCAAATACTCACATCAACTTTTAACACCTGTCCTAATAGTAATAACCATTTTAATTGCGTCATCGGCCAGGGACAGGCAGCATCTATTGAATTGGACCGCAAAGAATTAGGAACTAGACGATCATGGAAGTAATAATAGTATAATTCCTGAGAGCGATCGAGGGATAATCCTAGCTTTAATTGTTGGCTAACTTCAATTAAACGGGTGATTAGGCGGGCATCTTCCTCCGCCGTTAAAGGATCGCCATCGTGTAATAATTTCCCAAGAGATTGCCAGAGCAGACTTTCTAAGGTTTGACGCGCTTCGGGAATGTTTAATTGACAGTGTAAATGATTGGCTTCCTTAGCAATAGCCAATAATTGATCGAGATTATTCTCCGTTGCTTGCCGCTGCTCAAAATCTTTTTCTAGGGCATTAATCACCTGTAAACAACGGTGAGAAATGGCAATATCGGCCGCTACCTGTAACTCTTGAGGTACGGGCAGCTCATCCCGTTGGAAAGCCGCTAAAATGCCGTAATTATCCCGATAAACTTGGGTGTATAATTGATCGAGACGTTTTTTAGTTTCGGCTGTCACCTTCTGCATGATCCGGTGTCTTTCATCGGCAAAAAGATGGGGTAAAGCAAAAAAGTTTTCTCCCAATCCGCGCCCCATTTCTACGATCATGGTCGAGACACTGGCCTGTTGTAAAGATTCAAAGAGATGATCCTTAAGATTGGTATAGATTAACCGACTGTTAAAAGGTTGAATGCAGCAGTAAAAATCCCAACCTCCTAAATGTAGAACAGCAAAGACAAAATGTTCACTTTCTTGGGTAATTTCTGAGGTTAATTCCACCTGTCCCACTGCTAAAGTTAAAGACCCGATCGCTTGTTTTTGATAATCTAATTGACGGGTATTGTAACAATAAATCCGATGATGACCGGGATAATTGGTAAATAGGGAACTAATAGCGTAATGGGCCGCCACCCGTTCCAAATCGACCCGCGCAGAAGTGACCAATTGTCGATAGACATCAGCCCCATCTTGATATAACTTAACGTTACTGGGGGCGAAAGCTAGACGACTGAGGAAATTCATTTCTAATTGAATTCCAGCCACTTCTCCAGCTAATTCCAGGGCCCGGCCAGCATATCTCAAAATTTGCGTACCTTCAGGTCGAGAAATTTCCTCAAAAAACCAGCCACAACTGGTAAACATCAATAAAGCCTGTCTTTGCATTTCTAATAAACGCAAAGCATCGATTTTCTCGCTTTTACTCAGGTTGCGACTTTGATGCAGGGCGAGGAAATGTTCGATCGCGTCTGGGGATCGATCTAAAATAACTGCAATGTAGTCATCCCTTGTCTGCCAAGGATCGCGGAAAAATTCCTGTCCTTGAATCTCATATACCTTAATCAACTCATCTCTGAGCCAATTTAGGGACTCCCGCAGGGGTTTACGCCATTTTTGCTGGTAATTTCCCCCTCCCCCGCAACCACAGTCATCCTGCCAACGATTTACGCCATGGACGCAACTCCACGCAGTCACGGGTTTTAATTCCACTTCCCAAGTGGGGGGGCAAATACTGAGATAATGGGCGAAATTGGTGACTGTCCAGCCGTTTTTAGGGAAAGATTCCGTAAAAGCATAGCTAAGACATTTCTCTGTCCCCTGTTTGTGGTGGCCGAAGGTTTCCCCATCGGTAGCGACGCTGATTAACTGGGAAGGACGATGATCCCCTTTAATTGCCTGTCCCAGACGACCGACGAGAAAATCACTGCTGGCTAGGACATCATTAAAGCCCATATCGCGAGAAATTGGACCATCGTAGAAGAAAATATCCAGATAACGACCATCGGGGATGTAACAGCGATAGGGACGGGTGGGATCGATTTGACCTCCGGCCACCGCGTGCCATTGGGGATGGGGATCTTGGTCGCTAGGGAAAGGACGACAGCGCAGGGCCTGGGAAGGGGCTAAAATGGTGAATTTAATCCCTTCATCGATTAAAGCTGTCACTGTGGCTAAATCAATGGCTGTTTCCGCTAACCACATTCCTTCGGGATCGCGACCGAAACGGTGCTGAAAATCGGCTTTTCCCCAGCGAATTTGGGTGTATTTGTCCTGTTTGTTGGCTAGGGGCAGAATGATATGATTATAGACTTGGGCGATGGCGTTACCATGACCGTTTAAGCGTTGACAACTTTTTTGATCCGCTGTCAGGATGCGTTGGTAAACTTCGGGATCATGGGATTGCATCCATGACATTAGGGTGGCCCCGATGTTAAAGCTGAGATATTCGTAGTTATTAACTATTTTGATCACTTCCCCCCGGTCATTGTAAATGCGCGCAAAAGCATTGGCACGATAACACTCGTGATGGATGCGTTCATTCCAATTATGGAAGGGATGGGCGCTCGGTTGCCGTTCAATTCTGTCTAGATAGGGATTTTCTCGCGGTGGTTGGTAAAAATGTCCGTGAACCGTGATATAAACTCCGTGAGCGGTTTTCAGGGGATCGACCCCCGTATCGGTATAGGAATAAAAGGTTGTAGAAGGATGTTCAACAAGATAAGTCATAGAAATGCCTAGAAAATCGTTTTTTTTTGAGCGAAAATAGCTGTAGAATGTAGCGACCTGATGTTTAAAAAAACTGAAAACCTTGCCGTTTTTCACGGCCTTGGGGTCACAATATCATGTTTTGTGTTCCTAGCAAAGCTAGGGTTAACAATTCGCAACTTCTCTATACACAGCACAAAGTAATACTAAATTTTGTAACAAAATCTAGCTTTTCCCGGTAGGCTGTTGACTATCTAGGGCTGACTGACCATCCTTTGCCATCAGCGTTCTACCCTAGGAGAGATGCGATCGCTCTTACCCCTGCCCCAAAAGCGATCGCCATGCCCAAAAAATTGCTCCTCCCAAAAACGATCGCCCCTCCTTATCCCCAAAAAGTGATCGCCCTCTGCGTTCCTATCCCAAGCAATGGCAATTTTAACGTTTAATCAACAAGATGACAGCGATTACATTGAGCCTAGTCATAATGAAATTTACAACTGATAATAATAATTTCTGTTTCTGTAATTTTATAAACTAAGCGATGTTCATCATTAATGCGTCTTGACCAATAACCCTTGAGTTGATGTTTTAAGGGTTCAGGTTTACCGATTCCAGAGAAGGGATGACGCAATATGTCGTCAATTAAATCAACGATTTTTTTATAGAGTTTTTTGTCTTCTATCGCCCATTCATTGAATTGTTTAAAAGCTTTCGGATCAAATACTATATTTTTCACGCCATTCTTTTACAGTAATTGTCACTAAGTTTTCTTTCTTTTCTATTCTGTCAATAGCTTCGGATAATTCACGCTGATTGGCTTCTGTTGAAAGAAGATATTCAGTTGTATCGGGTTCAGAATCAGATACTAAAATAATAATATCCACATCTGTTCCTTCTTCTAGTTCCGCAGAATAAAGCTCTATTTTTCCTTCTCTGCCAACAATTCCTTTCTGTTTAATCGCTCTAATCATGATTTTTTCTCTTAAGATGTCAAACAATTATGGCTATTATATCAAAATCAGCATGAGTTAGAACTGATGACAAGAAAAGCGATCGCCTCTCGTCATCACAAAAATCGCTATCTCCGAAGGATTGGCTCTCCCAATAATGATCGCCTCTTTACCATCTATAAAGCGATCGCCTTTGATCATCAATGTTTGTGACGAGTTACGCTGTGTTAACCCATCCTACGCGATCAGCGATCGCACTATCAGCCAATAGCGATCGCCTTTATCGAGAAGAAATAGCTACCTGCACATTCGGAGAAAAATTCTCGATTTTTCGAGAAGCATTAAGAATTTCAATCCCGATTACATTACCTGCTTGATCATAGTCAAGAATAACCCCCGGACTGATTGCCTCACTTTCTTCTACGGGTGTGTCATGCCAGGTAATTGTTAAAACGTCAACCTCAGCATCATATTTAGCTTTCATTTGATAGCTGCCTATATTTTCTAAGTATTCTCAGAAGATAAGTTTTATTGTTAATGGCGACAAACGTACCTTGATAAACTTTGAGTCCATCTTCTTCTAAAATTTGCTCAGGATTATTGAGGATGTCCTGCAATATTTTTCAAGAGATTTGGCGTTGAATAATTTTTTCTTCGGCATGGGGACTTAAAATAAAGTTCACGAGGATTTCGGAGTATTTTTTTGTAAGGGATTAGTAAAAATTATAAAGCAAATAATCGCACTGTAGGTCGGTTTGAACGAAGTGAAACCCAATAAATTAGGGTAAGACAAAAAGGCAATGTTGGGTTTCATCACCTCAACCCAACCTACAAGATCGGCGATCGCACTGATGACAATAAAAGCGATCACGGTTTTAAAGTTTAATCAACAAGATGGCGGCAATCGCACTTTCACAAGCCAAAACAATCGCAATTTCAAAAGCTACAGAGATCGGGGTTTTAAAGTTTAATTTTTGAAATAAATTACTCTATTTCCCAGTCTTCCAATTGTAGTTGTGGAATGCGTGAAAATTCTTTAGTATTATGTGTAACTAAGATCAAATTATTCGCTAAAGCAATAGCAGCAAAAAGCTTTTGCCCTTGAGATAAATAATACAGGCATTAGTATCTAGTAGATAAATCATCAAAATGGCTCTCTTTCTGCTTGTTCTGGCTGTGGATGTCTGATAAATGTTTCATCTTGAATACAACCATAAAAATCACTCAATTTTGTTGTTGTTTTTGTTGGTGATGCTGATTCATAAACAAGAATAATATCTAATTCCGTTCCTTCTGTTGTTTCGGGCAATTGAATTTGTAAAAGTCCATTTTTACCAATTAGCGATCGCACTCTCATACTTTGCATAACTATTTACCTCTGATAAGATGTTTCCATACTAAAGCAAAATCAGAATCAAAAATTCAACTAAATCTTTTTTGTCAATCTAGGAGATTTTAATGTACTTTAACTAAGCTCTAACAGACGATCTTCGTCAATTTTCGCCGTATTAAAGGTTTCTATCATAATACTAACTGGTTTAGCCACAGCGATCGCACTCAAAAGCCCAAGCGATCGCAGTTTTCAAGCTTAATCCACAAAATGATGGTGATCGCACTTTCAAAAGCCAAAGAGATCGCGGTTTTTAACGTTTAATCAACAAGATGACAGTGCAGCGATCGCACTTTCGTCAACCCAAACTGTGAAGCGATGATCGCTCTTTCAAAGGCCAAAATAATCACATTTAAAGGATTTTGCCTTAAGTTTTTTCATAGGAAGCAATAAAATCATCTCGTGAGATACCCGCTTGAGTGCAAATACTTCTTAATGTAGAGCTTTTAATTTGCTTGTGATTCGGTAAAGTTAAAGGTGTTGTTGTTCCATCTGAATTTTTTCTAATCATAGAAATATGCTCTTTTTCTATAACAATTGAAAAACCAAATTTTTCAAGAACTTTAATCACTTTGGCTTTGGGAGCATCAACGGGAAATTTTGCCATTAGACCATTGCCTCTACAACAAAGGCTTCTAATACAGATGAGTCGCTTTCGAGAACTGATTCCCCAAAGGTTTCAACATGAAAAGCGATCGCCGATCGCACGTCATTAAGAGCATCTTCATAGGTATCACCTTCACCGACTACTACGCCTTGAATTCCCAATGGATAGGCAATATAACCATCAGAATGTTTTTCCACAATGATTTTAATGGATTTCATAAATTGTTGATAGTGTATAGGGATGTCTTGATCCTATCTCATTTCTATAGGACTTTGATAATGACACAGGCGATCGCGATTCCTAAAAAATTGACTCTCCCAAAATGATCGCACCTTCAACAGTCAAAGAGATCGCACTTTTAAAAGCCAAAGGATCGCAGTTTTAAGGTTTAATCAATAAGATAAAAATGAACGCACTTTCAAAAGCCAAACGATCGCACTTTTAAATTTTAATTAACAAAATGACAGTGATCGCACTCATGACGGATAATCAAGGTTGAGAGGTTTTGCGAAAACGTGCTGTAAACTCAGGATATTTTTCTAAATCTTCAACCGAATCTACTGAAGGCATTTCAATCCAATTTCCTTCTTGATGTAATCTGTCTATATAAGCATAGAAGGCTTCTTGATCATCTCTGTGAGAAAGCGTATAATCTAGCAGTTCTTTTTGACTCATTTCTTGAAATTTGGTTTGACTCATGCAATGTACCTCCAATTTCCGTTTGGATAGATTTCAATGATGTTTTCCTCTCCTGCAAGGAAAAAAATATTTCCCGTGCGCTCATCTAGACGAACAATGTCAATAGGTAAATAAAGTCTAGTAAACCAACAACACAGGACATAACATCTTGTTTTTTGCTCTGATGTAACTATAATTATAACTCCTTTGTTTTGTTAATTTAAAAGATGATATCAATTGTAAAATAGGCGTGTTAAAAATGATGATAGAAAAATTTAAAAAAATCCCTTTTTGGCGATTGCATTAATAAACATCCCAAAAATCAGATGATTACGGTGAATAACAATTAATTTGGTGCGTTACATTTCATTAACGCACCCTACAAGATCAGCGATCGCACTTTAAAGTTCATTCCATTCATCAATCGTTATTTCACGAGACATAATATTTTCAACTTCCTTGATCATCATTTTCAATTGAGGCACAGAATATTCAGAATTAGAGGGTATCGTCAGACGATATTGTTGATAAATCATAAATTGATGTCTTGTACCTGATCTTGGTTGTTCAAAACCTAATTTTCTTAGTTTTTTGATAAAATATCTTCTTTTACATGGATTTAAACGACTCACATTTTAGCACTCCCGATTAAGATCAATTCCAGCAATTACAGGTAAAATATGACCTAGTTTTAATCCCACTAAAATCCAATCTTCTAAAGTGGAGCGTAACTGTGTTTGGCATTCGGATAAGGTGTCACCAAAAGCAATTACTCCTTGACAGTTCGGAATTTTACCTACATAAGTGCCATCTTCTAGTTGTTCAATTTCTGATATAGCGATCGCTTCATGGATATAATCACTTAAAGCATAACGAACTAACATCTTATTATTGCTCCTTATAGAATGAATCTATCTAACGGTTATTGTAAACGATTTGTTGGGTTTCATGAACGTCAACCCACGCACTGATGACAATAAAAGCGATTGCGTTTTTAAAGTTTAATCAACAACAAGACGGCGATCGCACTACAAGATAGGTACTTGTATTGATATACGGCGAAACTCATTTAATTCTTTTTGAGATAGGGGGAGACAGTCCGAATCTGCTTCGGCGGCTTTATTAATGTCCTCCTCCGTCATTGCTTCAACTTTTTCCCAATCTGTCTTGCCATGACTAACATTTTTGGGATCAAGTTTAACTCTGGTAATATTGTCGTCGTTCATTTTTATTGGCTCTCCTTGCTGAAATAATACGATATCTGCCGTTTCTTTTGGTATAGACAACAAATAAAACTACTTGATTAACTATACCGATTACTTGGATTCTAGGTTCATTATAATCACGTTTATCTTCTCTTTCCAGACGGTTGGGGTCTAGAAAAATATTTTTTGCATCTTCAAAATCAATCTTATGCTTGATCAAGTTTGAAGCAGCTTTATTATTGTCCCATTCTATCTCCATTTTATCGAGATTTTATATCTAGTTAATAATATTTTGGATTATACATGATCGCGTTTTTAAATCTTAATCAACCTTTCAAAAGCCAAAACGATCGCACTTAAAGTTTAATCAACAAGATGACGGCGATAGCACGGTAGCACGGTAGGATGTGTTAGCGTAACGTAACGCATAATAATTAAAAATTCATCATGATTAAAAGAAAAAAGGCGCGTTAAGTAACGCACCCTACAAGATCGGCGCTCGCTACACAGAGGTGATCGCACTACAAGCTCAGCTCAAATTTTTCAAAAATTCGGTAGGTTGGGTTAAGGAACGCAACCCAACAAATCAAATGACAGTGGCGTTAATTCGTTTTGGAGAGGGATATTGTTTGTGTAGAAATGTTGGGTAACATTCGTCAACCCAACCTACAAGATCGGCGATCGCACTGATGACAATAAAAGCGATCGCATTTTTAAAGTTTAATCAACAAGATAAAGGCGATCGCACTATGAAGACGGCAATACAAAATCGCCCCTTGCCCTTGAATAAAAAGATAAAAGGCGATCACCCTATAGTAATTGGATAAGTTCTTCTACACTTAAATCAACATCTCGGAGGATAGCGCGTAGGGTTCCTTTCGCCAATTCTGGATGATCTGGTACAACGACCTGAGCAAAGGGGTTATCTCTCCTTAAAATGACGTGACTACTTTCTCTTCGTTTAAGATAAAAGCCAACTTTTTGTAGAGCTTTTACACAGTTTTTACCTGAAATACTGGGAAGTTTACTCATACAAGAACCAGAAAAGTTTCAAAAGTGTCTTCTGGAATAGGTAAACCATCCTCTTCTAAGGCTGTAATGTAACCCGAAATGGCTTCCCTAATATTAATGAGTGCTATTTCCTTGGTTTCTCCTTGGCTAACGCATCCTCTCAGGCTTGGACATTCAGCAATCCAGTAGCCATCTTCGTCTTTATAGGTAATGACTTGTCTCATAGGTTTTTGAGTGGTTAAAAGTTAGAGTTAGATAGATCTCATCAAAACGGGATCACCATTTCCCGAAAAATTGACTCTCCCAAAACGATCGCCCTTCTAAATCTCGTCAAAACGGGATCGCCATTTCCCAAAAATTGACTCTCCCAAAATGATCGCTCCTCATCATCACAAAAAATGATCGCTATTCCCGAAAAATTGACTCTCCCAAAGCCATCGCATTAACAAACATCCCAAAAATCAGATAATTACGGTGAATAACAATCAATTTGGTGCGTTACATTTCATTAACGCACCCTACAAGATCGGCGATCGCACTAAGATTCGAGCGTTGTGATTTTTTTGTAAGACTCTATCTACAAAGCCCAAAGAGCATGGGCCACTGCCGATTACTATGTAGTCAAAATCACCGCTATAACGAGTTCGTTCCCACTCTTGTTCAGATAAGCTATATTCTGGATTATCAATTTTTTGACTCAGCAGATCTGAACAGTTTGGAACTGATAATATTGTCATAAATAAATCCTATTTTCTTCTGATAAAGGCTAACTATTGATTATACCGACATTTTCTGGCTAGTCAACTCCTATAGGACACAAAACAGAAATTTTCTGTATATTCACCCCGTAAAGAAGGAACACAAACAAACCTACAAATCAGCGATCGCCCACAGAGAAAAAACTGCTTTCTAGAAGTGCGATCGCGTATTAGAGTTTGGAATAATCCCCAAGAAAAAGTTAATGCTGGGTTTCGTTATCTCAATTCAACCTACAGATCGGCGATCACACTAATAAAAAATATTCTGGATAGGACTATTTCAATAACTCGATTTCCCCTGGTCGCCAAGTCTTGTCAAACCAAGGCTCAAGCGGGCCATAAAGCCGAAGAATTGTATTCCAACCCGTGCCCGGATTTGTTTGTACCCAATTATTCTCCTTGCCAGCAGGCGGTTTCGGCCCGAAATAGATATCCACAGAACCATCGGCATTAACCAAAAGCCCCTTAGTCTGACTACCGACACTGGGAAACTGTTGATCCGTCTGAATCTGCGATCGCGTTTGGTTGCTGTAAAGAATAACTGACCAGAATAGTAGCACGGTAGGATGTGTTAGCGTAACGCATAATAATTACAAATTCATCATGATTAAAAGCAAAAAGGCCCGTTAAGTAACGCACCTGACTTTGGCTTGATCTATTCGGAGCTTTTTCCAATGGGTTACAATGCCAATAAATAGATAATCTACGAACTAGGAGCGTGCATGGACATAGAGACCAAGAACGATCTCATAGAAGAAATTCTCGCTGCATGGAAAGACCGAATCGGTGATGACTACTTGGGTTACAGGGGTCATGTCTATCGAATGTTCAATTTCTGTTTGGCCCTCCATTCCTGCACCGAAGAAGAAAAGACCAAGTTGGCGATCGCCGCCTGCTTTCACGATCTAGGTCTTTGGTCGGCTCATACCGTGGACTACATCCCACCTTCGGTGTCTGAAGTAAAGAGGTACTTATCCGAAACCGGGCAACAGGAATGGTCTGAGGAAATTGGACTAATGGTCGAGATGCACCACAAGGTTCGCACCTACAAGACAGACCGCTATCCGCTGGTGGAACTCTTCAGAAGGGGCGATTTAGTTGATTTCTCCCTTGGTTTCTTTAAGTTCGGCATTCCTCCCGCCTATGTGAGCGAGGTCAAAAAGGCCATTCCAAATAAGGGATTTCACCGCTTTCTCATAAAAGGCGCACGCGAGTGGTTTGCAAAACATCCCTTCAGTCCACCACCCTTTATGAAGTGGTAATGCGATCGCTGATGGCGTAGGATGGGTTAGGGATGATTAAGGCGATCCCTTGTGGGCATGGCCAAATCACCAATAACATCAGCTAAAATCATTGAACTCACGGTGCGCTCATTTCTCAAACCGAAAATTTGATAAATTGTCTCAAATGGACTCTAGCAAACGCATTGAGCGTTCTACTCGAATATTTATTAGTACAAAAAGACCATTTTGAGGTTAACGAATTGATTAGGGTTTGAGCGAGCCAATCAGCGATCGCCCTCTCAGCAATGTTATGCTTACCTTATTCGCTAAAAAGCATACAGAATAAAGGTTACAGTTTGGTAGGTTGGGTTTCGTGCCTCAACCCAATGCCAGTTGAGTAAACATCAGTCCAATAAATGTTATTCTAACTTGATGCAATATCGTAGGGCAAAAACACCAGGAGCAACTTATTTTTTTACAGTGGTGACATACAATCGCCACAAAATTTTGTGTGAACCTGAAAATGTGGATTTACTACGAAATGCTTTTAAATATGTCATGCGACAACATCATTTTAAGATTGATGCTATTGTCATTTTACCAGATCACATTCATGCTCTTTGGACATTGCCTGAAACAGATGCAGATTTTTCAACTCGTTGGCGATTAATTAAAAGTTATTTTCACCTTTGTAACCCCTAAATCAGGTTTTTATGTCAAGCTATTTTGAAAGCCTTGCTAGAAACCAGTTTTATGGATAAGTATAATTACTCACTTGCATAAATGAGATGCTCCCCAGGGTGAGCAGGGTGCAGGGTGAGAGCATCTCAACCGCTATTGACAATTGGCCAATTTTGTGATAGGCGTGGGCATTTCAAGTGATACCAGTCAATCGGAATAGTATCGACCCATTCAGTCGATTTTTGCTTAACAATTGAGATGGCAAATTCTCCTCAAATATGCCTGAATCGTGGGTAGGCAACTCACATAAAGTTCATTTTGTCAAGGATTGTTAAGATGCGCTTTGTATTCGTTTATTCTTGATTAGTATTCTAAAATACGGACATTTCCCATTTACTGATAAATCTTTATCATCATTCCCTTTCCTGAATTTAATTATTTCAAATTGGTCGGGATTGAATTTATGTAAAAATGTTATTGGTACACCCATAACCCCCTTGAAGTCTAAGGGAATGTCTTGGGTTTTATCTACATTAATTCCATCATAATTGTCATATTTTGGATATTCAGCTTCATTGCCAAAATATCTTTTTGTGAGAGCTATATCTTGGTGTCGTTTTGATGTGTCTAAGTTTGTTAACCATAAACAATTATTTGGAGAAACTATTCTATTTCCAGAATTGTCAATACGAGCCTCTGTTCCATAAAGTTCATATTGTTCGGGAACAATGAAACCAGAAACACCTCTACCAAGATTTATTCCTAACCATGCTTTGTTTTCTTTAATTAGTTTGAAAATTTCTTTATAGGTTATTGCATTAATATTGCCAATTATCAAAAACTTTTTGTCGTATTTAACTAATTGAGCTACATATTCTCTGAATAATGAAAATGGGGGATTAGTAACAACAATATCGGACTTTTTTAATAGTTCAATACTTTCAAAACTACGAAAATCTCCATCCCCATTAAAGTAAACAATGTCAGTTGAACTAGGTTTATTTTTTTCTCTCTCTGTACCTGTATATTCAAAGAAAAAACCCTTTTCATCTTCTTCTCTATTAAATAAATCTCTCCCTTGTTCTCGATAACAAGATGTTATTATTTTTTTTAGACCTAATTGTTTGAAGTTTGCGGCAAAATACTTAAAAAAGTTACTAATTCGGGGGTCATCGCAATTGCAATAAACTACTTTATTTTCAAAATGACTTTTATAATGTGGCAACTCACTTTCTATATCTGAAAGTTGTGTATAAAACTCGTCACTTTTTGATTTTTTAGCATTTTGCAATATTTTATTTGTTGCATTTCTTGCCATTTTCAATCTTTTTTGATTTAATAAATATTTTGTTTTTAGTTATTTACTTTTGGTTATCTGATTAAATATTTCACTGCCTAATACTTGAAGAGAGGTTTTAGAAATTTCAAGCATAATATCAAGCATTTTTTTGATAAGTAGGGAGGCACAATTATTTCTAGGACGGGTTAGCGGTAACGTAACATGAACGTAGGTTGGTTTTCATGCTTCTAACTTCACAGTTTCAATCAATGTGCATGGTGCGTTCCCCAAAATTGATCGCTGGAGTAGCAGAACTTGCATTAGGGAACGCACCCTACAGCACTAATTTTATTTTCTTAGCCAATTGATTAAAAGATTTTTAATACGTATTAGTCTTTCTGGTGAGATATTTCCTAAACGTGCATTGATTACAGATGATTCGACACTTGTTAATCGTCCTAGCCGAATTAAAGAAGCTACTTTAAGTCCAGTAGTAATATAGTCAGAATCTGAGGTATTAATAATTTCGTCAAATCCTAGAGTAGCTTGATGGAGACGAGAAGAAATTAAAGCAAGTAATAAATCACGATGGCGACTTGGTGAAATAGCAATAATTAAAGCTAGACGCAGTTTTCCCGATTTCAAGTCTGCTTGAGGAAAACGAATTAGAACAATATCACCTGGTTTCATGGTTGATAAATTTCTTGAGCATCTGCTAGGGAATATTCAATTTCATCTCCTTCTTTGAAAAATTGCTCTAATGAAAATTTTTGCCAGTCTTCATCTTGCCAGTTAGTATATTCTGAAATGTTGTTTGGCTCAGGGGAAATTAATCGGGTAAAGTTGGCAATTTTTTCAACAATGTCATCAGGTAATCGGTCAATCTGTTGGTGAAGTTCTTCACGAATTGTAGCAGACATAAGTTAAATTATTTGATTAAGGTGTAGAGTGGATATTATTGATTATAACTCAGATATTGGGTCGTAATCTGGGAAAAAGTAATGTTGGGTTTCTACAAGATCAGCGATCTGCTACGCAGTGCCTTCGGCATCGCACTCCTCATCCCCAAAAAGCGATCGCCAACTCTGGAACCTTGCTAACATAATAAAAAATCATATTCAATAAACCTCATCGTGAGTTCCAATATCAATTAGGTTGATCTCTTCTTCTTGGGTTTCAGGGTTTGATTCAAAATTGAAAATAATTCGACAATCATATTCAACAGAAAAAGCCCAAACACCTGACAATTTCCCCTTTAGTTTATGGGTGCGTAATATTGGATTATAGGGATCGTCAGCGAGTAGTCTCAATTTGGCTTCTATTTTTGATTTTAAGTCAGGTTGTCGTTTAATCCTTGTTTTGAAAGCGCGTTTAAATGATTGGCTAAAAACCAAGTTAATCATTGTTTAGTTCGGCAATAATGGAATCAACATCTCCTCGAAAAACATTACCATTTTGATAGTCTTGTCGAGCTTGAGAAATATTTTGAGCAATTTGTTCTCGTCTTTTTTCGATTTGCCGATGTTTAACAATATTGATCAAGTCATCTTGTTCATCAAAAGAGAGATAGTCAATCATTTCTAAGATTTGACTAAATTGCATTGTTGGCGGCATTGTTACTTTCCCCTTTTTCAATACAGACTTTTATTTTACTCTGCTTGAGCAATAATGACATCCGCGATCGCCGATCAATGACAACTTTCCAACTCACAAAGAGAGATCGCCCCTCTTCATTCCCAAAAAGCGATCGCACTCCTCATTCCCAAAAAGCGATCGCCCTTGGCGTTCCTATCCCAAGCAATGGCAGTTTTCAAGTTTAATCAAGAAGATAACGGCGATCGCACTACGTTCTTCGGCATCCCACTGACAGCTGCAATCAATGTGCATGGTGCGTTCCCCACAAGCGATCTCTGGAGTAGCAGGACTTGCATTAGGGAACGCACCCTACGGCGATAGCGATCGCACTAAGGACAATGCCAGCTACTGTGATGAGAAATGATTTCATAATTGATACGACAATAGTGTATTTATCGATTTCTGTCTAACGGTCTATTTATACGGCTTTTAGTTTAGTGTAGGACTAATTTCTTGAATCCACCCGACAATTAACTAATTTTCGGGGAAAAAGTGCCTAAATTTTGCCACCCGATCGCTTTCGTGGCTGGCACTTTTTGAGGACAAAAAGCCTAAAAGTCTTATCCCACAAAGTTTTTAGCTCTATTCAGCCAACCCGATTTATTGGTGTACTTGCAAATGAAGGACATAATGACCTAAAATCAGCTTATCTGACCATAATTCGTACTCTAGACGCAAATATTCGGGGAGATTATTCCCCTCTAATTGGAGACTACGGGTATAGTTGCGGACACGAAAAGCGTCACCCGGTTGAGGACTTTCGGCATTTAACCAGTAGCGACTAACACCAAAAACCCCTTGCTCCCAAAAATGACGATAGGAGAATCTTCCCTGGCCCTGCATGGTCATAATTACCCGATTGGCCGAAATTTCTAGCCAAATTAATTTATTTTGCTTATTTTCGGGTGTAAGTGTCTCTATTTCTGCGAGAGCCATCGGTGGTTGATTGAGGAGAAGATGAAACCGGTGGCGATCCTTTTGGTAGAGGGTAGCGGCAGTCTCTAAAGTGGAGAGGATGGGTAGATCTGTCGAGAGCAGACATAGGGAGACGGGACGGCGGTCATGGGCAAGCATAGACTAGACTTAATGGTGTCCTTATCTCCACAATAGTTGATTCTCCGCCTACCGCTACTGGCACCGGAAATTTTTTTAGAAAAAATCCAGAAAGCACTTGCATTATTGAGGGACTTATGATTATAATTATTAATTGTGAGTAACTTTCCTCGGTAGCTCAGTGGTAGAGCGGTCGGCTGTTAACCGATTGGTCGTAGGTTCGAATCCCACCCGGGGAGTTAATCGAAAATAGCAGCAGCAATACTTTCTTGTTGCTGCTTTTTGATCTCACTAGATAATTTCAGCGATCGCATTTTCTGGACCGACTAAAGAAATGTAAGGATTTTGAAAATATTGACTGGCTACCGATCGCGCTTGTTCGGGAGTAATCTGATTAATAGAATCCAGGAAAGTGCGATCAAATTCAATCCCCAAACCTAGGCTTTCATACCAACCGTATAACTGAGCGATTTCGGCGTTAGTTTGTTTACCGAGAGCATATTGACCCAATAACTTATTTTTAGCTGACTGTAACTCCTCCTCACTCAAAGTTACTTTATATAACCTTTCTGCTTCCTGACGCAATCCCGACACGGCGATCGCTGTATTTTGGGGTGCAGTTCCCATATAAATGACAAATTGGGAAGAATCGAGACGGGTGGGATAAAAAGCAGAAACATCGTAGGCTAATCCCCGTTTTTCTCGCAATTCCACGAATAAACGACTAGATAACCCATTCCCCAGATAGGTACTCAATAATTTTAAAACGGGATAATCATCCTCTTGTACAGAAGACCCGGGGTATCCTAACATAACGATCGCCTGTTGACTAGCTTGGACGGTAGTTAAACAGGTAGGCTGAAAATCAAAAGCGGCCGGGGGTAAACTAGATAAAGGAAGATCGGGAATTGACCAACTGCCAAAAATTTCCGTCACTGCTTTTACTGCTTGCTCTAGGGTAATACGGCCAGAAAGACTAATCACCAAGTTATCGGGACGGAAAAAGCGACTATGATAGGCCTGCATATCCTCCCGTTGCAATTGAGAAACCGTTGCCTCCGTACCCAATAAAGACATACCATAGGGATGATCGGGGTACATAGCTGCGCGTAATTGATTAAAAGCGACATTAAAAGGCTGTTCCAATTGAGAGCGAATGCTTTGACGGGTGATATTTTTCTCTAATTCGATTTCTGGAGGGGGAAAACTGGGAAAACGAATAATTTCCGCCGCTAGACGCAATATATCTAAAAAATCCTTGGTAACAGTCTTTAAACTAACCACAAAATAATCGGTCCCCGTGTCCGCGCTTAAACTGGCCCCCGTGGACTCAACGCGATCGGCAATTTCTAGGGAAGATAACTTTTCTGTACCTTTGGTGAGCAGCACTGCTAACAGACGAAACAAACCCGCTTTTTCGGTTTTTTCCCAACGAGTACCCGCATTTTTGAGGAAAATCCTCCCAGCAACCAACTCCACGGCCGTATTTTCCATCACTAAAAGGGTGATGCCATTTTCTAAGATTAAGCGGTGAATGGGAGAAGCGGACATCGTTTATTCACAGGGTTGCATTATTGTAATAGCATATCGCTCCGGGGAGAGATACTGACGAGCGAGACGCTGGAGATCTGACGGTTGCAAACTTTGGATAACTTGGGGATAGATCGTTGCTAGGTCGGCAGCTCTCAGGGTTTGATAATATCCATAGAGTCCCGCTAATTGGCCCGGGGTTTCTGTGGAGAAAATATAATCGTTAGCTAATAACTGTTGAGTGCGGTGTAATTCTTCGGGGGTGACGGGATGATCGTGTAGATGTTGAAGATGTTCACAGATAATAGCTTCAATTGTCCCGATTTGTGAGCTAGATAGGCAAGCACCGATGGTAAAGAGACTGGAATCTCGTTGCAGGGAAAAATTACTGTTAATATCGAGGACGATTTGCGCTTCTTCCCGCAGCTGTCGCACTAACCGCGAACAGCGTCCCCCAGCAAGAATTACAGAAATCAAGTCTAATCCAAAGGCATCTTCTAGGCGATCGCATCCTGGTCCCATCCATCCCATCAAGAGACGAGAATGTTCTAGGTGGGGTAAATATACTTGGGAACGACGAATTTCGATCAGGGGGGGTTCGGCAGCCACTAGATTCGCAGGAGATTCCGAGGGGACGGGAAATTCCCGAAAAGATTGCCGGATAATTTCTAAAGCTGGTTGGGGTTCAATTCCCCCGATAATCGCCACACACATATTTTCCGGTTGATAATAGGTGCGATGGAAACAGCGCATTTGATTGGGGGTTAATTGCTCTAAACAGGGTTGATCGCCTAGAATAGAGCGTCCGTAGGGATGGTTTTGATAGATACTTCCGCAGAGGGTTTGGTAGGCAATCCAATCGGGATCATCATAACAGGCCCGTAATTCTTCTAAAACTACATCTTTTTCCCGATAGAATTCCTCGTCGTCAATCTCAGCATGGAGGAGAATTTCTGCCAGATGGGGTAAGGTATGTTCAATTTGGTCAACACTGGTGGTGAGATAGAAGTGTGCGTAATCGTGACTGGTGGCAGCGTTGGTCATTCCGCCACAATTTTCGATTAAATAGTCAAAGAGTCCGGGGGGAAGTTTTTTCGTCCCCTTAAAGATCATGTGTTCGAGAAAATGGGCCATACCTAACCATGGATCGGGTTCAGCGATCGCACCTGCTTTCACCCACACATCCACCACCACCACAGGAGTCACGGGTAAATACTGATGAATTACGGTTAAGCCGTGATCTAATTGCCATACCTGAGCGGGAAAAGAACTCGTTTGACACTGTGCTATCGACTTGATCAATGTCCGTTAACCAGATTTTTTGTTAAATTCTATACATAGATTATCTTATCTCTTGCCTGCTCTACCATTAAAAAATTTTGTCATGATTTCTAGACAATTCCCCCAAATATCAGCCTTATCGGTGCTCAGTGATCAGTTATCAGATGTGAGTTTTCGGTTCACTGATTACTGTTTACTGTTTACCGCTCCCTAATTAGGGTTTGCTGGATAAATCTAAAAACATTGTTCGATAAGACTTTTAGACTTTTTGTCAATCAAAAAGTGCCAGCGATTGGAGTGATTGGGGGGAAAATTCAGGGACTTTTTCCCTGAAAATTAGGTAATTGACCACCTGAAAATCGCTAAAACCCCACACCCCACACCCCACACCCCAACCCCCAACCCCCAACCCCCAAC
>VYKV01000034.1_pt1 | contig 28865 bp, 29 predicted proteins | sample 5114461 | NCBI WGS metagenome assembly VYKV01 (sample SAMN12291816, study PRJNA351875) | freshwater metagenome | isolation source: freshwater lake | place: USA: Michigan, Gull Lake | collected 2011-07-05 | reverse complement strand
CGAGTAGGCTTTTTCCATGTCTCACATTTTAGCATATATTTCGTAAATGTGTTAATATTTAACAGTAAAGCCGTCGTAGAACGACGGGGTTTCAGACCCAAAATTTTCGATGAAATTTGCGTGTGCTAGGGCCTAGAGGCACTTGTTAAAAATTTATTAACATATGAATCTCCCAAAATCTCTCGGCCTTGTAGGGGTTGCCCTAGCAACTCTGGGAACGGCTAGTGCGGCACAAGCTGCTTTGGTTGTCGTCCCTCCATCTCTGGCTCCTGGCGCTCAGTATCGTTTGGTGTTTGTTACTAACACCACAACCCAAGCAACAAGCACCGACATCAACGACTACAATACTAATCCATCGAGTGCGGGTGTTCCCATCTACCTCATTAATGGCAACCTGGTTGCCAACAATAATGCCGATCTCTGGGATGGATCGATAGCGACCCCCATTGATCGAACCCCGGATGATGCCATTCTTCCATTCTTTGCTGTGTGGACTGGCACGCTGACCCCTGGATTTGCTGAGTTCAACGCTTACCTTGGAGCGGATCGTGTCAACTTCGGTAACAGTTCCTCGGCTCTCGCAACCTGGGTGGACGGAGGGACAACAGTTCGGGGTTCCTTGGTGAATATGTATGCGATGTCGGATGTGTTGACCAAGCCGTCCGCGCCCCCGCCGGCTGTAACTGTCCCCGAACCTACCAGTGTTCTTGGTTATTGCTAGGGGGTGCTGTCCGCAAAGCGAGAAAATAATGTCCCACCTCCAGAGGAGGCGCGGGTTTCCTCTCTCTTTTTTGGGGGGTTTTAGAGCCTTCAGGTTTCAGGATCTATCCCTAATTCCCGCAATCGTGCCGCTAGTTGTTCTGCTCGTTGTTTAGCCGCAGAAGCCTCTTGTTTAGCCGCAGAAACCTCTTGTTTCGCCGCAATTAACTCCTCATCGGCAAGGGGAATCAACTCTCCCTCCAGCGTCAACCAGCGTAACCATAGCCGCTCAATCCCCCGATAGGAACCTTGCCACAAACCCAAGCTCAATTCCAGTGGAGGAATCGGTAAGCGTCCCTGCACTAAAGCTACGGGTTGGTAATAACCGCCTACCAGTTCAAACGCTTGAAGTTGGTTAGTATAGCGACTGAAAACCACATAGTAGGGAATCCGCAGAATCTGTTCATAAACTGTCCACTTAGTTGGCGGTTCCCCTGGTTGGCGTAGTTCTTCTCCTAAATCTTGATTTTCCGTACCTGGAGACAATAATTCCACCACAATCGTCGGAGAAACCCCTTCCTGCCAAATCACATAGCTTAAGCGCAGGTCATGGCCATCGTAGAGGCGAGGAACACCAACCACCCCAAACCAATCGGGACGCTTGTACCATTGAGGGTGTCTGACATCGTAGTAAAGGTTGAGGTCAGCGGCGCTAAAAACTAGGTCTGGTTCCCAGTTGGGAGGCTGGAAAGTCAGCAGTAATAACTGAGGTTGTAATAGGTGAAATTCGTCAGGCAAACCGGGTTCAAGTGGATTGTCGCTAGGTAAATCATACATCGTCGGCAAGGATTGCCGGGGGGAAAGGGGAGGGTCAGATTGGGGAATGGTGAAGCTAGGTGTAGTCATAATTTTATTTTAGAAAACGGGTTTCTGAAAGAAACCCGTTTTCTAAATAGCGGTGGGAGTATGTCAAACTAAAAAGTAAAGCTTAGACAGCCTATCTTTATCATGCCAGATCAGCCAATCTCGATCGCCGAATACTACCACGAGCGTACCAAATACGACCCCCAGACGATCGCCTCAAAAAGTAAAGGTCTTGATTGGAGTCAACAACCCTATCCCTTCAAAGAATACAAAATCGGTCAGACTTTCGATCTCAAACCCTACCTCTCCCGTCAAACGGTTCCCCAAAAAGGAGACTTTTGGCGACGTATATCGCGAATTTTGGGCTTTAGCTATGGGTTAACTGCCAAAATTGCCACTATGGGGAGTCCCTTGTACCTACGTTCCGCACCCTCTGCTGGTGGATTATACCCCGCCGAGGTCTATCTGATCTCCCGTGGCACGGAATTTTTACCCGCCGGTCTCTACAGTTACCAAGGTCAAAGTCACTCGCTGCTTTTATTCTGGGAAAGTGATGTCTGGACCAACCTACAATCTGCTTGTTTCTGGAATCCTGTTTTAGAAAATACCGATATCGCTGTAGTTACCAGTGCCATTTTTTATCGGTCCGCTTGGCGCTACGAAGATCGAGCTTATCGGCGTATTTTCCTCGATACAGGGCATTTATTAGGCAATATTGAGCTATCAGCCTCGATTAATGACTATCGCGCCCATTTAATCGGTGGTTTTAACGATATCCAGATGAATGAATTGCTTTATCTCGATTCCGAGAAAGAAAGTGTCATGACGGTGATTCCTTTGGCAGATCTGCTCAATATCCGGCAAAATCTCCCCCATAGTACCACGGCACTCCCTTCGGCAACCACGACTCTTTATCCCGAAATTCCCGAGGGAGAATTATTAAACTCCCTACACCGAGCCACTATCATAGCTACAGATGAGAAGATAGAAGCAACTGTTACCCCCTCTAATTGGGAAGATAAATATAATTTTCCTTTTTGTCTAAAAGTTTCCGTGACATCCCGTCCCGTCAATTGGGGGGAAGATTTAATCGATCTCGAAAGTACGATTCTTAAACGCAGATCTACCCGCGCTTATAGTGGCGCTAGTCTCAGTTTAGACGAATTGCGAGCCTTGCTGCATTTCACCTATCAACCCCAAGATTATGCCGGCCAAAATCTCGATCCCAATCCCGATTATTTTGCTCTGGATTTATTGGAAACTTTTATCGCTGTTTCGGCAGTAACCGGATTAGAGGAAGGCTGTTATTATTATGCTCCCAAAGCCCAAGAATTGCGGCAAATTCGCTTTAAAAATTTCTGGCAAGAGTTACATTATCTCTGTTTAGGTCAGGATTTGGGACGGGATGCGGCTGCTGTGGTTTTTCATACGGCGGATCTGTCAAAAGCAGTGGCTAAATATGGCGATCGAGTTTATCGTTATCTTCATGCAGATGCGGGTCATTTGGGACAGAGATTAAATTTAGCCGCTATTCATCTGGGGTTAGGGGTTAGTGGTATCGGTGGTTTTTTTGATGATCAAGTTAATGAAGTTTTAGGAATTCCCTGGGATGAAGCAGTTATCTATATCACTACTTTAGGCCGACCGAAGGTTTTTTAAGGTGAGTTTGAAGCACTGAAGGGGTGAAAAGGAGGTTGAGGTCATCGTAATCTGTACCTTGACCGGTCAACTTTCTCGCCTGGACGTATTTTGTTTAAAGGTTAATCCAACTACGCACCATCTGTCGAGGTTTTCCTGAATTTTTAAAAGCGGTTCTATTGTGGCATAAAAAGCGATTATTAACGTAAAATACATCACCTTTTTTCATTTTGAAGCGGACTGTATTTTCCGGTTCTGAAAAAAAGTTGTCGATTATGTCAAGTGTTTTTGTGATAGCTTCCGGTTGCGCTATTTCCAGTTTGGAGTAAGCGACTTCAATCCAGTACCGCATATAACGAAAAACCAGACCCTGAGAATCGGCTGAGAATAAGGGGAAATTATTCTTTTGAATAGCTTCTTGAGAATTAATCTCTCCCGGTGTAATCACATCCCGCGCCAAAGGTTCGTAAAGATAGGGAACTAGCTGTGTCTGGTGTTGCCAGAAATATTGATACAAATTGGCGGCGTTTACTACCAGGGAATCTCCTCCCTCATCCTCGGCAGCAAGACACAGTAAGCCAACAATATCAGGGAAGTAGTTTTTGGCTGTACTATCGGTATGATAGCCAGTTTCTGCATTCGTCATCGAAACGGGTATAGCTTCTTTAGTGTAATCCATTCCTCGATCGATTACATCAAAAAAATAGCCATAGCGGTGGTTTAGCAGTCCAAAAGTGCGAGAAATGAAAGCATAAATTAATCGCATTTCTGTTTCTGTTAATTCCGGTTCTAATCGGAAAATAATTATTCCTGGTTCCTGGAGCAATTTCTCACGAAATGGTAGGAAAAAATCAAGATTTTTATTGACTGTTTCCTGTCCTATTTCGTTGGGTTTGTCAAGCCATTTGTGATTGCTTCTTTTTAGTAAATCCAAGACTAATGATTTGGGTAAATGAAAAAATAGTTGAGAAGGATCAGGCAATTTTTTCCAAGTCAGTAATGAAATATTAGGATCATAAATTGGTATAATCATTTTTGAATTTTGAAAGCAACGTGAAGGGGAAGGTCAATAAGCGGAGTAAAAAATTCCGGGTCTAGTTCTAAATGTTCCTGATTAATTTTTAGTTCATAAACTTCTGGCATTTTTGTGAAGGCTGCTAAACGAAGAGATGTGAAGTAATCTTCCATAGTTTTATGAACACATTGCACGGCGACGGCTTTTCTATCTCTGCGCCAAATCTCACCGGGGAATAATTGATTGCGCCCAGAAAAATAACCGGCTTTCGGTTTAAAATAAAACGGAAACTTATCTTTTTTCAGAAAAGGTAAAGAGGGATGGGGGACGGCGAACAGGAAATATCCACCGAATTTCAAAAGTTGGTAGGCTTTTTGCATCGTGCTAATAGTTTCTGAAACATTTAAGTAGTTGAACAAAAACATAGCCAGAACTAAATCGTATTGTTCGGACTCAGTGACCGCAAAATCACGAATATCACCAGTTTCATAAGAAGCATTAGTAATCTGAGACTCGTTTTTTTGAATCAAGGCCCGCTCGATCATTTGCGATGAAATATCAATCCCATGAACATATTGAGCGCCTCGGTTAATTAACTCTCTTCCTACATAACCTTCCCCACAGCCTAGATCTAATATATTCTTGTTGACAATCGGTTCACATAAATCAATGACAAACGGACGCGCGGAGTAATCAGAAAGCAAAATCGGTTCTACTCGTTGCCAGTCTCCTGCACTTTCGTCGTAAAGTTTTTTGGTTTCTTGTGTTGCTTTCATACCTATCTAACGTGATAAAATTTGCACTAATTTTGTTTTAGTCTAGCACTGTGTAAGTAATTGCCCATGAAACTTTTGCCAGTTAATCCGAAATCAGCTATCGCCAGAAAAATTAGCTCTTCTTCTCCTAAGTTCACAGATTGATGCACACACCAACGGGGAATAACAGCAAAAGTACCCGGTTCGACTTCGTTTTCGTATTGATCAACAATAACTTTTCCTTGACCCTGAAGAAATACAAATACGGTTTCATGTGCATGTCGGTGCATTTCATTCGTTTTTCCTGGCTTGACTATAACTAGGCGTGCATCTAAAACTTCTAGAGCAAATGGCAAGCGAAATACGTTAAAATCAATATTGAGTTGCTCAACCTTATTGTTGTATAAAGCTTCTAAGTTGCTGGCGCTGATTGTTGAAATAAGCTCCTTAGCTGCTTGCACATGAGTCAAGCTTTTTTGTTCATTAATTTTTTCGGTCAATGCTCCCAGTCGCACCGTTTGAAAATCATGATAAAGTTGTGAAGCAAGCCTTAATATTGTTTGAGAACATTTGCATTCACCAGATGGTTCTGTAAGCCAATCTAACAAGTTCAGAACTTCTTCCTTGTGCTTTTCCCTTTGCATCCCGTATAGCAAAAGTGAACTCAATCCGGGTAGTAGTTTTTCCACTGGAACAGTAGATAAGTCTTCCGTCAATCCCCTAAGCACGTCATTGATTTGAGGCAATAAAAGTTCCTGCTCCTGATTAGAAAGCTTTTTGCTTTTAATCATTTTAGTGAACAGCGTAACAATCTTGAGTTGATCTGATGATGTCAAAAATTTATCTAGTGCCGACGCACGTTCATACATATTGTCCCAGTAAGCAGCACGTAGATTTAAGGCTTTTAACATTCCTTTCCGTAATTCCAGAACAGCCTGTTCGCTTTCACTGGCTAATTCTTTAGCAATCTCAACTAAAGTTAAGCTGTGTTCATCCTCCACTTCTGTATGTAAAGGAAAAAATACATATTGCTCTAAGGATAATGATGTATGTTTTTTGATCGCTTCAATAATGTGTTTGTAGATGAATTTAACAACAGATTCAGTCCCTAAACCTATCGCTCCAATAGCTTGGAGTGAACTTCCATTCTGGAGCAGCGATAAGAATGATTCACGCCAGATTTCCACTTCAACACAAGGCGTTGGCGTGCTATCTACTCCCATCGCTTCTTGAAAACGCTTGAATAACTGTGGGTGAGGAATTTCCTGTACCCACTCGTCCTTAATACCTAATTTACGAATTGCTTTGATATCTTCATCGTGTAGATGTCCGTTTTCTTCGGCTAAGTTCTTCAGTAGGCGATTTCGATGAGTGGGATTTTCTAGCTTTGATATTACTGCTGTTAAATAACGGGAAAACCAGTCACTATAAGCTCCGTATTGACTGGCAAAGTCTTTGAGAACTTCATCAGTATGTTGAAATTCTCCTTTTTCTAAAGCAAGTAAATAGGGGTGATTAATCGCTCGATGGCTTAGTGCTTCCTTGATTAAATTTTCCATTTTTTCTTATTCCCCGATAGCCCCTCCTCTTTAAATACTATCACAAAGTTGGTCAATTGTCGATAGCGTTTGAGATGCGCTCACCCTGAAAACAGATCATTCTTGATTAAGATTCTCTAAGATTTTCCCTCTCTAATTCGATTAAATTATCGATTTTTTTTAGCTTTGTATCCCCAGCAAGATAACCGATCCCGCGATGTAAATGTAGGCGAAATTGTTGAGTTAGAGTTTCTTTATCGGTTGCTAATCCGTCTTGATGACAACGTTGTTTGAGGGCAATTAAGAAAATATCGGCCATTTCTCCCCCGAATACTTTCCAGGATAATTCTACATTGCTATCGGCAGGAATGGGAACGGGAGAGGGGAGACTCGGTTCGGCAAGGGAACGACAAAAAGCCCAACGACAGAGGATATTCCATTGGTCAATTTTGGTGTAGCGTTTTAATTTTATTAGGCTATCTTTGGCGGTTTGAGATAGTCGAAAACGTTCGATCGGTGATTCCATAATCTATAATTTTACCTCGCTCTGAACGATGAGAAAATAGTTAGTTATTCTCAATTCTGTTTAATAGTATAGTGGAAAGTGGGGAGTTTTTTTCAGTGATCGGTAAACAGTCAACTGATAACTGATTCAAGTCTGTATCAAACCCATTGGCTGCCGCTAAACTATTTTTTAAGTTCTCGTAGGGGTGACTGGTTGATTGGTGTTGAATTAATTGGGCGAGGATTTTTTGGCAATTTATCTCAGTCATAATCTTACCAAAAGTAGCGATCGGGGTGAATAGTAGTTTGACGTTGTTGGGAATTGTATTCTAGCAGGTATTTTCTGGCGATTACTTCCTGTTCTTCTAATAATTGTAGCTCATTTTGTCCAATTTCTGTATCGGTAGAAAGGAGGATGACTTGAGAGGAAGCGGCGGGAAAATAACGTTCAACTAAATTATGGCGATGGGAAGAATCTAAACGTCCGAGGGGTGTATCGATAGCGATGGGTAAATCTCGTCCGGAGACTCGCGCTAATCCCCACAAAAAAGCGATCGCTAATAGTTGTTTTTCTCCGGCAGAAAGACGGTGTTTAGGCACATTTTGTCCATCGGGACCAAAGAGAGATAGACCAAAAGTATCAGCATCGATCGCTATTTTCTGCACCAGATCGGACTTATGCAATAAATAACGAAAACATTCCGCCACTTCTCCCTCCAATCTATTTAATTTTTTTAAAGTTAAGCGTTCTTTAAATACTTTTAAAGTTTGCTGTGCTTTGACAATAGCATTGACGATATGTTCGTTACTTTGCGATTCTAAAGCTTTCTCACTATAGGCAAATAATTCTTTTTTAGTTTTCTCAATTTTCTTTTTAATTTCCTCATAATTTTTGTGGCTTTGCTCGTATTCTGCTTGAGCATTTAGATACTTTTTCTGAGCGGTTTTTAAGTTATTACTCAGGGTTTCGTATTCTTCGGGAGAGGCTGCTACTGCTAATTCTCGCTCTAAATTATCTAAGTCAGCTTCCAGATTTCTTAATTGTTCTATTGCTTGATGAGCGAGGTTAATTTGTGCCGGTAATTGATGGGTTAAGACTCGATTTAATAACTCGATCGCCTCCTCGTCTAAATCTAAGTAAGGAGTAATCAAAGAATCGCTATCCTCAGCTAAAAACTGATTTTCTTGCTGTAAAAATTCTCTAATATTCTCTAATTGTTCTAAAGTTAAATTCAGTTGTTCTAAATAAGCAAGTAACTTTTTATCTCTGGATTCTAAAACCGATTGAGCGACTTGAGACGATTGAAATTTTAGCTCTTTTTCTCCCTGAATTTTAGCCGCTTCTAGGAGAGGAAAAATTAACTTTAAGGGTAAAAATTCCCCTGCCAATTGACCTAAATATTCTCTCTGTTTATCTAACTTTTTATCTAAATCCTTTTTTCTGCTCTCTAATTGACTTCTTTCGGCGGCAATTTTTCCGCCATCAATGCGAAATTTATCCGAGACTGCATCAAAATCATTTCTAACCAAATCTAAATTTTTTTGTTGAGTTTCCATCTCTTGTTTAGCCAATTCCAAATCTTCTTGGTACTGAGCTAATTTTTTCTCAATAGCTTCAATAGTTGCCAGTTCATTTTCTGCTGCTAATAACCGGCGCTTGCGACCAGCTAAAATATCAAGATCAACTGCTAATCTTTCCGCTAACTCTAACCCTAATAAAGTCTGCATCGAATCCTTAACGCTGTCAGGAGGTACATCCTGTTCTGCCAATTCTTTTACCTGTTCCCCATCAAATAAAAAGAGGTTAGAAATACCCAAAGGTAATAAAGTTTCAATATATTCATCCCAAGTGTTAGCTAGGGCGGGATCGGGCCAATCTTCATCTAAAATACCGAGGGTATCTCTACCATCTTTGGGCTGTTTTGTCCAGTATCTAACGATACGATATTGTCGCCATTGTTCATTAACTAGATGTTCAAAAGCCAGTTCAATTCTAGCTTGATCGATGAGGGAAGCTTGATTATTAACTGCTTGACTGAGAAACTCGGCATAACTTAAATTATTGCGAGTAGAACACTTTGCCCGCGCACCGTACAAAGCCAAACGAATCGCATCCATTAAAGTAGTTTTACCGCCGCCATTCATGCCTCCCAAAAGGATAATCGGACAGGGACTATTATCTTTTTCAGGACGTAAATTAATCACTTGACGACCGGCGTAGGGTCCAAAATTTTGCAAAACCAATTCAGTAAAAATCATTAACAGTCAGCCTTAGTTAAGTCCAAAGTCTTAGGGAATCTTCTATAAAAATTATACCTGAAAAAGTGCCGCAGATATTTTTTTACACCCAAGAAAAAACCCCAGACTTTATACTATAGCATTGATCACCATCGCCTAGATATAATCAAGGTTTCCTGATTTTTACTTTCCAGTTTATTACTGGGCATGAGCCTATTTTTTGAAAAAATCGTTATGATCGGCGTGAAAGTGCCAACACAGGGGAGAAAATTGCTATGATCACAATCGGCGAATATTTATGCCAGTGTCTCCATAGTTTAGGGGTTAATCATGTTTTCGGGGTGCCGGGGGATTATGTCCTCGATTTGATGGATGTTTTGGTGGAAAGTCCGATCGAATTAGTTTGCACCTGTAATGAGCTTAACGCAGGTTATGCCGCCGATGCCTACGCGCGAGTCAAAGGTATGGGCGCTGTCTGTGTCACCTACGGAGTCGGGGGGTTTAGCCTGGTTAATGCTGTGGTCGGTGCTTACGCTGAAAGAGTTCCCCTGGTGGTAATTAGTGGGGCTTCCGATCGCTCGATTCGCCGGGATAATTTATTATTACACCACACCACGGGCGATTATAATCTGCAATTTTCCATCATGGAAAAAGTCACGGTTGCCTCGGTTATTCTCACTAATTCTGCCCAAGCAGCCAGTCAAATCGAGCAAACTTTAGCCGCTTGTTTGCATCACAAACGTCCCGTGTATATCGAAATTCCCCGGGATCTGGTCTATCGTCCCTGTATCCCCTCAGAAAAGCCAATTTATTTAACCGATAATCTCACGGATGCCGCCGCTTTAGAAGAAGCCATTGAAGAAGCGGTTTTTTTATTAGAAAAAGCGGAAAAACCAATTATTTTAGCAGGGGTAGAATTCCATCGGTTTAAACTCCAGGATAAGTTGCTGAAACTTTTAGAAGTAACGGGTTATCCCTTAGCCACCACTATTTTAGGTAAGTCGTCAATTTCGGAAATGCAGCCGCAATTTATCGGCACTTATGTGGGAGCATTAAGTCGCGAATACGTTAGTCAACGGGTGGAAAATGCCGATTGTGTCCTCTGTTTGGGGGCGATTATGTCCGATATGAATTTAGGCGGATTTACGGCTAATTTAAATCCCAATAATTTGATTAATGCCAATTCGGAGAAAGTAAAAATTAAACATCACTTTTATCAACCAGTATTTCTAGGAAATTTTATCGATGGTTTAATTGATAAGCTAAGTCACAAAGAAGCGGCTACACTAGAGATTAAACCCGCGGCCGAATTGAAAGATTTAGAATTCATACCCGTGCCAGAGCAAAAATTAACTAATGCTCGTTTTTATGAGCGAATGAATCATTTTATCGCTCAAGAATCTTTTGTTATTTCCGATACAGGGGATGCAATTATTGCCACAATTGATTTATTAATGCCTCAAAAAACCGACTTTATTGGTCAAGCATTTTATCTCTCTATTGGTTATTCAATTCCCGCCTGTTTAGGAGTAGCTTTTGCCGCACCCAATACTCGTCCTATCGTCTTTGTGGGTGATGGTGCTTTTCAAATGACCGCCCAAGAACTTTCGACAATTATCCGTCACCATCTCAATGCAATTATCTTTTTAATTAATAACGATGGTTACACGATCGAGCGGGTAATTCAGGATAATATTTATAATGATCTACAACCGTGGAAATATCACCAATTACCAGCAGTATTTAACGGGGAAAGTTGGAGTTGTCAAGTCAGGACAGAAGGGGAATTAGAAAAGGCTTTATCAATTGCCCAGGGTAACATCGATCGCCTATCATTTATTGAAGTACATCTCGATCGTTTTGACTGTTCCCAAGGCTTAACTCGTTTAGGTCAAGCTTTACGTTCACTCCATGCTTAGACTGGTTATGCTATTAGGTTTTGACTGTGTGAAGCTATCCTCAGACACCAGACTGAAACTCTTTTGGCTCCCAAGAGTCAACAATTAAGATACAATCGGTATCTTAATCAAAGTGTGATGGTGACAACCGCAACTAAAAACCCTATGAATGCTTTTTGGAAACAAATCACCCTATTGAACTTTTCGCCCGCTTCTTGGTCAAAATATAGCTATCTGCATCGTTTAGTCGGCCTTTTTAGTCAATGGCGACAGGGTAGCCGGTTTGTGGAGTGGACAGAAATGATGGGTGCGCTGTTAATCTCTCTCCTTATCGCCACTGCGCCGTTTTTCTCCACCAGTCAAATCGGTTTTTTGCTGTTAGCAATAGCGGGTTATTGGCTACTCTTAACCCTTGTGGATGAAGGCAAAATTGGGGTGACACCCATACATCTTTTGGTACTTTTATATTGGGGAATTGCCACGGTTTCTACGGCTTTTTCTCCCGTTAAAATGGCAGCTTTGGAAGGATTAATTAAATTAACTCTCAATCTCATCTTTTTTGCCTTTACCGCCCGAATCATGCGCTCACCACGCCTAACAAATTGGATTCTGACTACTTTAGTTTTAACCGCCTTAGCAGTGAGCGTTTACGGCATTCGTCAGCAAATTTTTGGTGCGGAACAGTTAGCAACTTGGAACGATCCCACTTCAGAATTAGCGGGGGATACTAGGGTTTATAGTTATCTCGGTAATCCTAATTTATTAGCTAGTTATTTATTACCCGGTATTGCTTTTAGCAGTGCAGCCTTGTTTGTATGGCAAGGATGGCTACCGAAAATTTTAGCGGCTTTATTAACTTTAGCCAATGGTGCTTGTTTATTTTTTACCGAGAGTCGTGGCGGTTGGATTGGTTTGATGGTCTTAGGAATTGTCTTCTTATTGCTATTATTTTATTGGTTCAAAAGTTATCTACCGTTATTTTGGCAAACCTGGCTTTTACCCTTAGTTTTAGGTGGTTTAGCCGTGGTGATTTTAGGGGCGATTTTATTGGTGGAGCCGCTGCGAATTCGGGTGATGAGTATTTTTGCGGGCCGGGAAGATAGTAGTAATAACTTTCGGATTAATGTTTGGGATGCAGTTATTCGCATGATTCAAACTTATCCGCTTTTGGGCATCGGACCGGGTAATGATGCTTTTAAGAAAATTTACCCCCTATTCATGAAGCCAAAATACACGGCTTTAAGTGCCTATTCTGTGCTATTAGAAATCATGGTAGAAACGGGAATCATTGGTTTTACCTGTTTCCTCTGGTTATTAGTCACAACTATCGGCCAAGGCATCCATCAAATCAAACTTTTACGGGATAAAATGGATAGTCAAGGCTTTTGGTTAATTGGGGCAATTGCCGCTATGGCCGGAATTCTTGCCCACGGTTTTTTTGATACGGTTTGGTATCGTCCCCAAGTTAGTACCCTCTGGTGGTTAGTTTTGGGTTTAATTGCTAGTCGTTGTTATTCCCCCGCTAGGGGTTTTGATCCTGGCAATTCCCTCCTCAAGGGGGGCGAAATGGGGGAGCATTGAGGAGTTATTTCAAATTACGGATAGGGCTGCTCTGAAGGGTATTTGAGGCGCGTGTGGGCGAGGGCGATTATTAAGAAAAATCACAAACCTTTCATCCTACCATCTCTCGGTGGACAAAGCAAGAGATAATTAAATTAGATCGTTTCCCAGTTTCTTCTGCGCTTGGCGCGATTTTCCAACTGCAATAACGAGAGTAAATCCCTGTGGCCGTTATAGAGACGAGGGAGGAAAATAATGGATCGTTCTCTTAAGTGGGCCGTTGCGATTGTCATAACTCTAATCCTCGTGCTTTCCCCGGTCTTTTCCCAGGGCTGTGGGGCGACAGAGTGGAACCCGAAAGGAGGGAACGGTCAAGATACAATGCTAACCCTTACTCGCACTGACAACGGCAAATCCATCACCATGCAGGTCAATGACCTACTGCTACTGTCCCTCGACGAGAATCCCACTACCGGCTTTCAGTGGGCGCTTGATGGCGGCGGGGGCGATTTAGTGGAGCTGCAGTCCTCTGAGTATGTACCTGCCGGGGAGTCGAAAGTCGGCGGGGGCGGTCAGAGAGTCCTGACCTTTAAAGCGCAACGGGCTGGGATAGGCCAACTAAAGCTTAAGCTCTGGCGAGAGTGGCAGGGAGAGCCGTCAATTGTCGAACGATTTACTGTCACGCTCCAAGTCCGAGAGTAAAGGCTTCTCAGATAGCCAAGGGCTAGTGAGTAACGACTTAGGAGGAAAGGAAAAATGAGTGAAACATTTGTAATTCCCGCAATGGGATGGTTGCCCGACTATCCCGATATTCGTGATGTCACTTTTCAATCTGAACGCGTACCATCCAAACTGCAAGCTTTGGGACAGCCATCTGTCAAGCAAATGCTGGCCAAAGTGGGAGCAACGACATCTGCCCCAGCAGCGCTGCCGGCCAGCGTGGACTTGAGGGCGTGGTGTTCCCCAATCGAAGATCAAAAAACTATCGGTTCTTGTACGGCCCACGCCGGGGTCGGACTGGTGGAGTATTTTGAGCGGCGAGCTTTTGGCAAACACCTCGATGCCTCGCGCCTCTTTCTTTACAAAGTGACGCGCAACTTGCTCAAATGGACGGGAGATACGGGGGCATTCTTACGCTCAACAATGTACGCCCTCACCTTGTTTGGCGTACCACCAGAAGAATACTATCCCTACAATATCGCTGATTTTGACAAAGAGCCGTCGGCATTCTGCTACGCTTTTGCCCAAAGCTATCAGGCGATCTCTTACTATCGCCTCGACCCCCCAGGAACGACACCGAGCAACCTATTAACTCAGATTAAAACCTACTTGGCAAATGGGCTGCCCTCAATGTTTGGCTTTACTGTTTACAGTTCTATCAGTCAGGCCAACACCAATGGCGGTAAGATCCCCTATCCAACTCGCGGCGAACGGGTTGAAGGCGGTCACGCCATTGACGCAGTTGGTTACGACGACAACCTCAAGATCAAGAACACCAACCCTGGTGGCATTGAAACCACCGGTGCCTTGCTGATTCGCAACTCTTGGGGGACAGGATGGGGAAGCGCCGGCTACGGCTGGCTGCCCTACAAGTACGTCCTCGATGGTCTGGCAACTGATTGGTGGTCGCTAATCAAGAGTGAATGGGTCGATACGGGACAGTTCGGATAGGAGACCGATTCGATCAGGTGTGAGGGGCGAGATAAAGGCTTCTGGTGAGTTTTTTCAGAAATAGGGGGGACGCTGTGAAAACTCACCGTTTGTTTAATTTTTTAGGGTATGCAGACTACATCATAAATCGATGCTATCCAGAAGCACAAAAAATAAAAACTTTTACGAGAGATTGGAGGGGACAAGTTTATGTTATTACAAGTAGGCAGTCAAGGGTTACAAGTTGGACAATTACAAGCCAAACTTAATGAAATTGGCTTTAACTGTGGTCGGGTTGACAAGATTTTTGGACCCAAAACCAAACAGGCTGTTGAAAATTTCCAACGGGATCATTTAGGGGAGTCTGAAGTAACAGGGATAGTAGATGAACGGACTTGGAATCAGATTATGGACCATCCTTCTGTTCGTCCAGCTTCTGTTTTAATCGATCCTGGTCATTCCCCCATCCATTCAGGTACTGATGCAAAAGATGGGACTCCTGAATATGAGATGAATCTTTTGCAAGCCAAGATCGTGAAAGCGGAACTAGATAAAGCAAACATTTCAGCCGAGATTTTCGATCCACCAAGCGATCCGCGCGATCTGATCGGACAAAAAGCCGCAGATCATTCAATATTTCTCAGTTTGCATCACAATGCTACGGACAGAAAACCTCACTACACTTGTGTAATGGTTCACCCAACCAAAGCTAAACCAAAATCGATCGCTTTTGCCAAAAAACTTTCGACTGCGGTTGCTAATGCAATTGGACAAAGGGATTTCGGTGTAATGGAAAATAGTGTAACCGTTCTCTCTGAGTCTGAAGAGACAAATTGTCCGATTTGTGTTCTGTGCGAGAGTTACTTTTTAGATGCCATTGATACACGAGCAGAAGCCGAAAAACTATCTACCGAAGCGGCTTATGCGATTGCGTCAACGGTTATTGCTGAACTGCAACCTGCATAATCAAAGCGGCTCTCTTGTTTATTATGGGAGAACATTTTGTCCGCAATACTCAAGTTGTTGTAAGATAGAGGGGATGAATTATGAATAATAATGAAGAGAAAAAAGGATGGGTTAGCGGTAGCGTAACATGAGCGGGCGTTGGGTTTTCTGACTAGATTATACTCTGTCTGATTGATTCTGTCCAAGGTTTCATGGCAATTCGGACATTCAATTGTTTCATTTAAAAGAGCGAGCTTTAGGAAAATTGTCTGCTCAATTTTCTACCCGGCACTTTTGGAAGTATTTTATCTCCTATCAATGCTGGTTCCGGTAACTTTTTGACGGGTGTTGTTGATAAAAACAATTCAACCCTTTCCTTTACTGCCGCATCTGCCGCGACTCCCGAACCGGGATCGGTGCTGGGTCTGTTGGCGATGGGGGGTTTAGGTCTTGTTACTCTCCGCAAACGCCAGGGCTAATTCGCTGGTATTGCGATCGCTGATATTGTAGGTTGGGTTAACGAATGTTACCCAACCACCTCGGAACAAAGACTAAACTTGATCAAATAACTGAAAATATCTCTCTCGACTGATTCCCGCAGTATTTAGATTAGTCTTGACATCCTCACCGCCGTAAACGGACGGTGAGGATGTCAACGATAACTGAAATTTAAGCACAGATGCGATCCTCGATCGCCACCGATTGCAGAAGTCTTTCCACGATAGCTTTAGCTTGACGACCGTGACTAGGAATCAGACGATGGCAGAAGACGTAGGGAGTAATAAACTTAACATCATCGGGGATAGCATAATCGCGACCTTCGAGGAAAGCGTAAGCTTGAACTGCTTTTTGCAGAACCACACAACCCCGGGGACTGACTCCCAAACTAATATCTTCATGATCACGGGTAGCGCGGACTAAATCGACGATATATTGCTGTAAAGCAGGAGCTACCTTGACCAGACTGACTAATCTTTGCAATTCTCCCACCTCTTCTAAGGAAATACAAGCTTCTAGAGATTTAACCGTCTCCTGAGAATGCTGTCTTTGTAACATTGTTAATTCTTCTGTGGCGCTGGGATAACCCAAACTCAGGCAAACGGCAAAACGGTCCATTTGTGCTTCTGGAAGCGGAAAAGTGCCTTGATATTCGATCGGATTTTGGGTGGCAATAACAAAGAAGGGTTGGGGGACCGGACGCGCTTCTCCATCGATGGTAACTTGTTTTTCTTCCATGACCTCTAGAAGTGCCGATTGGGTGCGCGGGGTGGCCCGGTTGATTTCATCGGCCAACAGGACGTTAGCAAAAGCGGGGCCGGGGATAAATTCAAATTCGCGACTGTTGGGGTTCCAAATCGTGGTTCCCGTGATATCACTAGGGAGGAGGTCAGGGGTGCATTGTACCCGTTGGAAACGACCGTTAATTGAACGCGCTAAGGATTTGGCTAACAGGGTTTTGCCGACTCCGGGGACATCTTCGAGGAGAGCGTGACCACCACTGAGCAAAGCCACCAGTACAATGCGAATCGATTTGGTTTGGCCGACGATGCTTTGGCTCAAATTTTCCATCAAAATATCAATAGCGTCTTTCATAGCACAAATGGGGTATTTTGTAAAGAAGATTAATGTTAAGTTTTTTTGATCTTAACGATTCTTTTCCTAATTTGCCCACACTAGCGAGGAAAGTTGACAGACAATGGCGGTAATTTTTCTACTAGGGAGCTAATCGGGGTTAGGGTTGGGAGCATGAAGAAAATTAGTTAAGGTTGGCTGAATAAATCTGAAACCCTTGTTGGGTAACACTTTTAGACCTTTTGTCAATCAAAAAGTACCGGATATGGGAGTGATCGGGGGAAAATTCAGGGACTTTTTCCCTGAAAATTAGGTAATTGACCCCCTCAAAATCGCTAAAACCCTACACCCCACACCCCACACCCCACACCCTGTCCCCACCAACAAACTTTTTGCCGCAAACCCTAGTTAAGAATTGTTGCCAGTGGGCGAAATCAAGATTTTAAGTCGGTTCAGTCCGATAAAATCGAGGATAATTTCTCTTAATCAGTAAAGATGAAAGCCAGTTCGCTGGCTCTTCTCGACTTTGTGTGATCATCAGTGCTGATCATTCGTAGGAGTCTTAGCGACGGCAAGACTTTGAAGACTATATTTCTGGAAAATTATCTCTATTCTTCTTCCTTCCACACAGAAACGAGGAGAGCCGTTCGCTTATTTTTAGTCTTGTTTTAGGCATCGCAGCCAGTACATTAACCAATAGTTTACCCGAAAATTTGACTTTCAATTCTCGGAAAATATTGGCTCAAGATCAGGCTCCTTCCTGTCCCCTTCCTCCAGATCTTGCCATCACTTTTCGCAATAGTGAATGTCAGGCAATTACCCTAGAAAAACCCCAGACTTTTTTCCGTTATTATAGTGACGAAAATAGCAAAAAAGGTCGTTTTCTGACCACGGATCAATATGCCACCAATGTGGAGGCGATCAGAAATTTAGCCCTCGATCAAAAGTGGATTACTCCCAACCAAGCGACCAAAGTGGTATCAGTGACTTTGCCTGCGGGAACAACGGTTTATCAAGGAATTGTCGCCCCCCAGAATCCGGCTGATTGTTATCCCGGTGGTGGTCAGCAAACTTTTATTAAAGACTCACGAGATGCCAATATACAATGGGGAGAGGGGTGAGCAATAACGGTTACATCTCTTTGGTGTCGCTAGAATATTATGGAAACGAACATGAGGGAATTAGTTCAATCAATTGACCAAGCTATTACCGTGGCCGAACAGATGCGGGAAACAGAAATATCGACTCGGATTGAGGGTTTAATTTCTGTGCTGAAAAGCATCAAAAATCAGGCTTTAGCTGGTCAATTACCGCCGTCTCAAGGTATTGTCAACCTAGGATTAGCGCGAGAAGTAGCTGATTGGATCGATTCCCTCGATTCTCCTTTATTGAAAGCGGTGGGTAAAGTGGAAAGAGAATACCAAAAATATTAGGAATTGTCAGTTACAGAAGTTAGAATTAATCGAGAGCGATCGCAGTCTATCTCGATCTGATTTTTTAATCGATCGAGAGAATTAAATTTCTGTTCTGGTCGCAGGAATTGCACTAAATCCATCGTTAAAATGCGATCATATACATAGCCCGACCAATCCAATAAATGGATTTCCACACTGATAGTTTTTCCCTCGATCGTGGGACGATAACCGATATTCATAACTGCTGGTAAGCGAGAACCATCAAGAGGCACCCAACCGCAATAAACCCCGAATCGCGGCAATAATTTATCGGGGGGAACCTGTAGATTAGCGGTATGAAAACCTAATTGTCTGCCCAGCTGTTTCCCGACGACCACGCGACCGGTTAAACGGTAGGGACGACCTAACATTTGCCCAGCTTGCTCAACGTTTCCTGCTGCCAAAGCTTGACGAATTAGGGAACTACTAATCCGACCCGACTGACAGTTTTTTAAACCAACAATCTCGACTTTAATATTAAATTGAGAGGCGATCTGTAATAAATCTTCGGCTGTACCTTGACGACGATAACCGAAGCGAAAATCTTGACCAACACTGATCGATTTAGCCTGTAATTTTTCTACTAAAATCTGTTCGACAAAAGCCAAGGGAGTCAGGGAAGCTAATTCAGCCGAAAAAGGCAGTAAAACTAATTGTTTAACGCCTAAATTCTCTAAAACCTCCACCTTTTCCCCTAGAGGAGTTAATAATTGCCATTTTTCTCCCGTAAAAAATTCACGCGGGTGGGGAGTAAAACTAACAACGGTGGGATAAGCGGGGTCATCCTGAAAAATTGGCTGTAGGACGGTTTGATGACCTAGGTGCAAACCATCAAAGTTACCAAGAGCGATCGCACAAGGGGCTAAAATACGGGTATTAGGGGAATCTACAATCCACACGCTGGCTTTAAGAACAGATACAAGAGAATAATTCAAGCGATTAATCTTGAGTGTAGCCTTTTGATTCTATATCAATCGGGCGATCAAGCCAAAAAAACGCCCCCAATTACTTGGAGGCCTTTGGAAGCTTTAGCAAATTGAACCTGAACGATCCCGGTGCGATCGGCCCGGAATTCCCAATTAATTGCACCAGAAAGATTAGGGAAACAAGCATTCATTAATTGTTCAGTTCGTTCTTCTCTTGGTCGTCTGTGGTTGTTCTTCGTGCTTTTGTGGTTTCCCAATCTGATCAAGCATAAGGTTCTTGTTTTTGTTTCTTTGGTTCTAATCCTGTTCCTAATCATAGACGATCTTCTTGAGAAAGAGCATCAATAACTTGTCAAAATGATAACAGTATCACAAATTTATTGTTTTTTTTCCAACATCTATAAACATCAAGATAGAGCGATCCCGAAAGTATCTAGCCAAAGGCGAGCGCACTTTAGTTAACTAACGGTTTACCATAGTAAGGTGGGCGATTTTTATACCACTTATTTTATTTATTGTGTATAATTAAGATGATGACGACTAATTTTGAATGGGATAAAGACAAAGCTAAGATAAATCTGAGAAAACACGATATTTCTTTTAATGAGGCTAAAACTGTCTTTGAAGATACCTATTCTTTGACTTTAGATGATCCTACTCATTCAATCTTAGAAGATCGTTTTTTGACAATTGGTTATTCTAGTCAAAACCGCTTGCTTTTAGTTGTTCATGCTGAAAGACAAGAAAACATCAGAATCATTAGTGCTAGGAGAGTAACTAAACATGAAAGAAAAATCTATGAACAAAGTAATGAATGATCCCATCAATGATGATGAAATGTTAGATGATTATTCTGAGGTTTTAACGGAGTCTCATTTAAAAAGTGCAGTCAGAGGAAAGTATGCTCGGTCTTTAGCAGATAAGGATGCTTCTACCGTTAAGATTATAGCAGAAAATGAAGAGAGATATGTTAACATGAAAACCATTGAGGTTGAAGCATTCGTTAACAACGAAGGTCAATTAACCGTACAAGTTCCCTCAAATTTAAAAGAAGGACAATATCATGCTGTATTGATTATAGAAGAACCCAAAAATGAAAATCAATGATCTTAGAATAGATAAAATCCCCAAAAAACACCCCCAATTACTTGGAGGCTTTTTCAGAAAAAATAACTGTCATTAACCTTCTGCTAATTTCAGATCCCGCAGGGTGCTAATATCCACTTGAATCGATGGCCCCATGGAGGAAGAAACGTAAACCGTGCGCCAGTAACGCCCCTTGGCCCCGGAAGGCCGGTTTCTGTCCACCGTTTCCTGTAAAGCTTTCAAATTGACTAACAGATCCTCGGCACTAAAAGAAGCTTTACCAAATTGAACGTGAACGATACCGGTGCGATCAGCCCGGAATTCCAATTTACCCGCTTTAAACTCAGAGATTGCCCCGGTTAAATCCGTGGTTACGGTTCCCCCTTTCGGTGAAGGCATTAAACCCCGCGGACCGAGTTGACGACCTAATTTAGCCACTTTCGGCATCATATCGGGGGTGGCGATCAAAACCTCGAAATCCATCATCCCCTTGGCGATTTCTTCGATTAATTCTTCCGAACCAACGATATCGGCCCCGGCGTTGTTCGCTTCCTGTACCTTTTCCCCGCGAGTAATGACCGCTACTCGCACCGTGCGTCCGGTTCCTTTGGGTAAACTTACCGTTGTCCGCAGTTGTTGGTCGGTATATTTAGGATCGATACCTAAACGAATATGAGCTTCGGCGGTTTCGTCGAATTTCGCCGTCGCTAATTCCTTTAATAATGTCAGTGCCTCTAATGGCTCGTAGGCTTTATTTTCTACCTTAGCCTGGGCATCTCGCAAACGTCGTGAAACTTTTCTTACCATCTGATTTGTTGCTCCTTGGGTAATAACGAAGCTTAACTTCTCCCCGAAATAAGATTTAGTCTGAGATCTTGACACCCATATTTCTGGCCGTTCCCGCCACAATATTCATGGCCGCTTCGATGTCGTTAGCGTTAAGATCGGGCATTTTAGTCCGGGCGATTTCCCGTAATTGGTCGCGGGTAATGGTGGCGACAAATTTCTTGTTGGGTTCGTTGGAACCTCTTTCCACACCGGCCGCTTTGCGGATGAGAACGGAAGCGGGGGGAGTTTTGAGGACAAAGGTAAAACTACGATCCTCAAAAACGGAGATTTCCACAGGGATGATCATCCCTGCCTGATCGGCGGTTTTAGCGTTGTAATCTTTACAAAACGCCATAATATTCACCCCGTGTTGACCTAAAGCAGGACCCACGGGAGGAGCAGGGTTAGCCTTACCAGCAGGTAAAGCTAGTTTAATAATTGCGACGACTTTTTTAGCCATGATTTAGTTTTGTTTTTCGACTTGATTAAATTCCAATTCGACCGGGGTATCTCGACCAAAAATGGAGAGCAGGGCCTTGAGTTTGCCGCGCTCGGGACTAACTTCGATCACTTCCCCTTCAAAGTCCTTAAATGGACCGGATAGAACCAAGATTTGATCGCCAACTTCCATATTGATTTTGACGACGGGTTCTTGAATCTGAGCTTGTTTGAAGATGCGATCGACTTCTGACAGGCTCAAGGGTAGCGGGGTGACGTGACCGCGGCCGCGTCCGTAGTGGCGCTTTTGTTCGGCCCCGACAAAGTTGATCACGTGGGGGGTGTTTTTTACCACCTGCCAAGCGTCATCATCCATGATCATTTTGATCAGGACATAACCGGGGAAGACTTTTTCCTCACCATGTTGCCGTGAACCATCCTTGCGGACTTTGACGGTGGCCGCTTGGGGAATCTGGACTTGCAGAATGCGATCGGCCACATCGAGGGTGTGGATGCGCTGTTCCAAATTAGCTTTGACCCGTTTCTCACAACCAGAAGCCACCTGCACGGCATACCAACGGGGTTTTTTCGGTAGGCCGCTAAGATTGACTTCTTCGGGAAACTGTTCTTCTTCTAGACTCATGGGAACACCTTCCCCGCACCCCAGGCAAAGAATTTATCAATCAGATAGATGAGAGTGGCTACCAAAGTCACCATTAACATCACGGCCGCTGATTCACTCAAAAGTTGCTGACGGGAAGGCCAGACGACTTTGGCGAGTTCTTCTTTGGTTTCATTGACGAATTCCTTGACCTGAAAGGAGCTTCCCTCTTTCTTGTCGCTCGTGTCTTTTTCTAGGGTTTCTTTTTTGGCCACGATCGCTACTCCTTAAAATGATACTCAAGCTATCCTTAACTTATCATTTTCACCGGACAACCCACACTAACCCCCAGACATTTAGATCATGTCCTTTGCAGTTATCGGCTTGGTGATTACCAAACGCGCCCTGGAGGACTTGAACCCCCGACATCAGGTTTTGGAGACCTGCGTTCTACCAACTGAACTAAGAGCGCCCATTCGCTAAACTATTTGGCTTTTTTAAGGCCTTTATTTATTATAGCGTAGTTGTTGGCGATTAAGCAAATTTCTTGGTTAGGCTGTCGCCGGAAAATTTTTAGAGAGGGCGATCAAAACGTTCTTGTACCCTGGTGGCTTTGCCAACCCGATCGCGCAGATAGTAAAGTTTCGCCCGACGTACTTTACCACGACGGATGATCTTGATACTGGCAACCCGCGGCGAGTGGAGCAGGAAGACTCTTTCTACTCCCACACCCTGGAAGACTTTGCGTACTGTAATCGTTTCGTTGATACCGCCATGGCGTTTGGCGATGACAATGCCCTCGTAGGGCTGAATCCGCTCTTTATCTCCTTCCACGATTCGCACCCCTACCCGGATCGTGTCACCGACATGGATAATGGGCAGATCGCTCTTGAGATACTCGGCTTCGATTGATTTGATAATCTCTTCCGTTTTCATCGGCTTTCGTAAAACTGACAGTTCTCCATCATACCATATTTTTTGAGTAAAAAGCAATAGCTATTAGCTTTCCTAACACTGAGCGTTGCTGACTTGCCGATGCTGTCACCAGATGTTAGGCTGATTGTCCCGGATTACGGTCATTATCAACTGGGAAGGCTCTTGCCATTAACTGCCACTCTAGATAAGCACATCTCTAGAGAATTTCTCTAATCCCTAATTAACTTCTCGAACCGCGATAAATGCGATCAGCTTGGGAGGGTTCTAAATAATTATAGCCCGGTTTTTGGGTTGAGGAGCCATTCTTTTTCGCCACAGTATTAACCGCGGGAGTCGCTTTTTTTACCTCCGCATTAGTCCTGATATAATCCTCAGAAATCTTGAAGGGATGACTATTGGGAAGGTGACGACTAGGGGGTAAATTGTCTTCTGGTTCGGGATGGGTAATTTTACTATGGGGAGCGACAAAATCGTGTAGGATTGGATCGTAGGCTAGAATTTCGCCGGTTTCAATCCGAAAAATCCAACCGTGTAGGGATAATTTACCCTGATGTAATCGGGAACGAATAATTGGATAGCTTTGCAAATTACTTAACTGATTGAGAACATTTTCTGCTACTGTCACCTCGATCAGTTCTTCTCCTTCTAGTTCTTTGTAATTATCCTTAACTAAACGTCGAGTAGCTTCTGCTTGTTTTAACCAATCGTAAACTAAAGGCATTTCATCGGCCAGACTCTGCAATTTTAACAAACCTTTCATCGCTCCACAATGGGAGTGACCGCAGATAATCACTTGCTCGATGCCGAGAGCGTTGATAGCATATTCTATAGATGCACCCTCACCACCATTGGTTGCTCCGTAGGGAGGAATTATATTTCCCGCATTACGAATTACGAATAATTCCCCCACCTCCGCTTGGGTAATTAGGTTAGGATCGATACGGGAATCGGAACAGGTGATCAACAGGATTCTCGGTTTTTGTCCGTGGGAGAGTTGCTCAAATAATTGCCGATGTTCATCAAAATAACCACTCTGGAACTTTTCTAGTCCCTGTAGGAGTTTCTTCATAATAATTCTTCTAGTTTAGTTTGATCGCTATTTAGTCGATCCTTTCACCATTATCGGGCATGAGATAACAGCAATGCAACCGGCCAGATTAGCGATCGCTGTCGGCTGCGAGATCGGTTATATCTTGTTAAGATAGGATACGGACTGTATCTAAGCAAATTTTATTTTATGGAAACTGCAACAATTTTGGGTATTTCGATCGCTGCCGCTTTAGTGGGGATTACCGTTTTAGCTCTTTATACCGCTTTTGGACCGCCAGCAGCAGAATTAAGCGATCCTTTTGAAGATCACGAAGATTAATTCTTTAATAACCATGTGGCTATCTGCCAAGGAGAAATTTGCTCCCTAGGATCGATCGCTCTTTCTAAACCGTCGATCGATTCTTTTATTGTTAATTGTAATTGATTTTGCCAATCAATTACAGCGTTTTCTCCCTGACATTCATAAACGCGCATTACCCAACTCTGAGCGGATGTTTCACTTTGTTTGAAACTCATTAAAATTAAGTTATCAACCGAGAATTTTAACCATTGTGCCACGGGTGGCAACTGGGTTGATCGATAAGAATTAGTAATAAAAATAACGGTGACAGGTAAGTTTAACTGCCAAGCGTGATGGACAGTTTTCGCCGTTTTCCAGTTACCTTGATGGGGATATATTGCATAGGTAAATTCTTGTTTCCCTAGATCCGCCTCGGGATCGGGCCATCGGGGACTTCTCAACAGAGTTAATCGCAGTTGCTGGTTAGTAGCATCATAGCCATATTTATTATTATTTAAAAGACTCACCCCGTAGGGTGCCTCTTTATCGGTTAAATCCGCCCATTTATGACCGTAAACTTCCCATTTTGGTGATTCTGTTGGGTGGTCACGCTCGATCGCACCACAGGCAATTTCATAGGTGGTAAAATTGCTGTTTAGGGTGAGAGGAAAAGCGGTTTTTACTAAAGTATGTTCCTGCTGCCAATTAACAATAGTTTTAATCTGGAGAATAGGAGAATCTTTTTCTAAGATATAATCTTGACAAAATTCCGAATCAGCTAAACTTCTGATGATGCGAATCTGCCAGCGCAAGGGACCACATTCTAAGCATTCGATCGATTTTAATACTGTTTTTGGTAAGGGATATTGTTGATAATTCGGATCGATATTCCAAGCGTCCCAATATTGTCCTTGATCTTTAAATGCCTGTAATTGATTACCAGCAGCTTGCAGGATTTCTCTTTGATTAATTATATCAAATATACTATCTATATCCCCCGTTTCCGAGTTAATAGTAACTTTAAGTAAGCCATTATCTAAAATAAATTGGCAGTTAGTTAAATTTTTCTCCGTTGCTTGCTGATTGGGAACTAACCAAAATAACTTATAACCCACAGAAGGAATATTTTCAGCGAGAAATAATAGCTGATTGTCGTGGGATAATTGCGAGGGACAGAGACAATTATTTAAGTCATAAACCGAGCAATTGACAGATTCTATCGCTAAAGAGATAACCTCGGTTCTTTCCCAGTTAAGAGAATTAAAAATTAGAAAAGGTTTTGCTTGAGGATGGGGGGGATTAGGTAAATTAATTTGAGTGGCAATTGCCTGTAAAGCTTGCTCTAAAATTGCTTCACCTGTGCTGATAACTTGCTGCCATAACTGATTAGCATCCCTAAACACTTCGGGTATAGAAGTACCAGGAAGTATATCATGAAACTGATTTAATAAAACCTTTTTCCATGCGGATTCTATCTCGACTTTCGGATAGGGAATATCTAGTAAAATATTAGCCAAAGAAGACCATAATTCCCCTTGATACAAGAGGATTTCACCGTAACGATTATAGGCTTTTTGGTCAGCGTGGGTAGTATAACAACCGCGATGGAATTCTAGATATAATTCATCATCCCAGATAGGAAGATTATTTGTCTCCAGACTGTTCAGATAAGTTGTTGCTTGGCTAAATTTTAACTGGGGGAAAAAAGGAGATTTTTGCCAACGTTGGGCCACCTCTAACATATCACGAGTCGGACCGCCGCCATGGTCGCCAACTCCGGGCAGCCAAAAAATATCTTTTAATCCGGTTTGCCGTTCCCAATTGAGAGCATGATCGGTCATAATAATTGGATTAGTATCCATAACTCCGGCAACATTGGGAGGAGACATTAGGGAAAGAATTTTACTGCCATCGGGAGATTGCCACCAGAAAAAACCGTGGGGAAATTTAGTCGTATCATTCCAATGTAGTTTCCCGGTTACAAAATATTTTATGCCAAAAGATTTAAGAATTTGTGGCAATTGGTAGGGAAACCCAAAGGTATCCGGCAGCCAAGCAGTTTCAGTGATTTGTCCAAATTTTTCTTGAAAATATTTTTGTCCATAAAGTAGTTGTCGAAATAGGGATTCCCCGGAGATCAAATTGACTTCTGGTTCTACCCACATCCCGCCCAAAAGTTCCCAAGATTGCCCTTTATATGCCTCTAGAATTGCTTGAAACAGGTCAGGATGATGTTTTTCTATCCAGTCGTAAATTAGGGGGCTAGAATGACCAAATATGAGGGCAGGAAAATCTTTCTGGAGGTTTAAAACCGAGATAAAAGTGTTTTTTGCCACTTGCCAAGTTTCTGCCAACGGCCACAACCAAGCCAGATCCAAATGTGCGTGGCCGAGAAGATGAAAACTGCGTTCTTTGAGAGGTTTAGCGAGGGTTTGCAGGGATTGACGAATTGATTCTAGGGAGCGATTAAATTTATCTTTGTTGGTGACATTATCCCAGTCAATATTATCGAGAGTAGCGGTAAAAGCCGCTAAGTTTTCAGGATAAAAAGTTTGCAGATAATTATGGAGAATGGTTAATTCATCAGCAACAAAACTAGGATCGATAGCTTGGCTATATTCATAGATTAACTGCGATTTCATCAAACCACCAATATCATGATTGGGACTGACTAAACGGAGAGTAACAAGGATTTCTTGACCAGTAGAGACCGAGTTAGAAAGTAAAATGCACGTGGAAGAATCAAAGAGGTCTCCTGCTTGGATAAATTGATTATTAACATAAATTTTGACATCTTCCGCCCACCAAGTTAAGATTAATCTCAGTTCCATTCCCTCTAAAGGATAACCGGCTAAATGTTCGGGGACAATAATTTTTTGAGTTAGATATTGGATTTGTCTGCCGGCCGGCCAAATAATGTATTGTTTTTCATTGAGGGTGACGGGTTGAATTGGTTTTCCCGCTGCTGTAGCGATAAACCAATTTTTCTGAACATCTCTGCGGGTGAGGTGAGACAGTTTAGCGAGGTTGTCGAGGGGAGACATGAGCCAACAAATAAGTTAATTTTGACCATTTTAGGCGATCGATGTCTAATTGGGCTAGGGGAGAACTTGTGTTAACGCAATACTGCTGAAGACTTACTTAATCTCATCCTTCAACGGCTTATTGAGAATGAGCAGGGAAGAAAAAGCCCGTGATGAGGATTGAACTCATGACCTCACCCTTACCAAGGGTGTGCTCTACCACTGAGCTACACGGGCATTGATCGTGGTGGGCCGGGCCGGATTCGAACCAGCGTAGGCGTAGCCAACGGATTTACAGTCCGCCCCCATTAACCACTCGGGCACCGACCCATTAATTCCACGATTATCAATCATAGCACCCTTAGCTAAAACACACAAGTGTTTAGGGGAAAAAATTTTTGAGCCATAAAATAACTCCCGTTAAGCACCATAGATAGCACTTAACGGGAGTTTTCTGACGATCTTGAGAGAGATTACTTCAAAGCTGCTTCTTCTTGGTGGGTGAGGATCACACAGTCAGAGGTAGGATAGGCGACGCAGGTGAGGACATAACCCGCTTCAATTTGATCGTCATCTAAGAAGGATTGATCGGATTGATCAACGCTACCGGATACAAGTTTACCGGCACAGGTGGAGCAAGCTCCCGCGCGGCAGGAATAAGGTAAGTCCAGTCCTGCTTCTTCAGCTATATCGAGAATGTACTCATCATCGGGAACCTCAATTGTAGTATTAAGTCCTTCAGCTTCATTTTTCAGTGTGACTTTATAAGTTGCCATCGGTTGTTCCTCTTAATTAAATGCTAGTGAAAGCGGCAGTCTCTACAATTGCCTCTCGCTCGCAGTCAGAGTGAACGATGCGAGCGAGTTTCATTTTTGATACTACGGGAAAATCTGCCTGACTCAGCCTTGCATTAGTAATGACAGTCTTAAATAAACTTAAAATAAAATTTACTTATATATCTAACCTGGAATTCTTGACGCTCCTTGCTCGATCTCTAGATAATTTCATCGATCTACAATCTAGCTAAACTAACCACTACTAAGCATTTGGAGCCATAATGTTAATTGTTTTTTTAGCCTTAAGCCGATTTTTGTTAAATATTAATTTAACTTATAGTTAAGATAGATGTCGATGAATTGTCTTTAACCCAGCCAAGAAATTGCTTTTCGGCACTACTGCCGCTAACACATCTAGGGAAACTTTGACATCCTCACCGCCGTAAACGGACGGTGATTCCCAAACCTCACGATTTGGGTTTCTGCTTCTTTCCCTTGCGGGGTTTCGCACCTGCCTTAACAGATTTACTCTGTTCTGGTCTTATGGTCGCGACCCGGACTGACACCGCAAGTCCTGCGGCCAAAATGTTT
>VYKV01000003.1_pt1 | contig 29307 bp, 22 predicted proteins | sample 5114461 | NCBI WGS metagenome assembly VYKV01 (sample SAMN12291816, study PRJNA351875) | freshwater metagenome | isolation source: freshwater lake | place: USA: Michigan, Gull Lake | collected 2011-07-05 | reverse complement strand
GAAACTATCTATTTCTGTAATGGTTAATTCTTTAAAAGGGGTTTCTAGTCGTAGGTATGGACAAGCTGGCTATCCTAAACCCTATGGGAAAGATGCTCTTTGGTCTCCTAGTTACTTTGTTTCTTCTTTAGGAGGTGCAACCCTGGAAGTTCTTAAGTGCTATATTAAAGATCAAGAAAAGCCGTCGTAAAACGACGGGGTTTTAACCCAAATTTTCGATAAATAAGAGCGGACTTCAAGGGATTACTATGTCCATTTATGTAAAGTTTTGTTACAGAATTCAACATTTCTGTGACAAAATATATTGACAAATTTTTTCTAGACTGCTAGTGTGAAATGGACAAATCTATAACAGAGGATAAATCCATGTCATTGAAACTATCTAATACCACGTTGTTGGCAACAGCAACTGGCGCAGTAATCGCGTCAACCGCGGCAGTACTTCTGCCCGCCCCTGCTCAAGCAGCCTGCATCATAGATGCAGGCATGGATCCCTTCAGCACCTGTGGCTTTCTCCTCAAAGCTAGTAGTGTGATCACAACCCCCTATATTTTTGGTCCCACATCACCTGGCTACGTTGATACATTTTTCATCACATTCAGTAATACTCCAGGGAAAACAACCCCTTTCCCTGCTGTTTGGCCTCCAACTGGGGGAACGGTACCGCCTTTCCCTCCTAACTCGACTACTGTGAGGGACCAATTGTTCACATTTGACTCTGTTGATGCCCATTTCCAATCATACTATTACCCCAACTCCAATCTAACCGGGACTCCCGTCACTCCAACCTTCGACGGGACTTTCAAAATCCGAATCATTGATCGTGGTATATCGGACATGAATTTAGGTACTTTTAAAATAGTAGTTGAGGAGGCGACATTCAGTAATCCAGATATCAACGGGCACGCCATTGGGGTACAACTTAACCCTGACATTACGAAGCCTACCGTAGGGACAATAACTATCTCTGATAATGGCGGTGGCAAATTTAAGGTCGAGTCCGATGCTTTTATCTATCCTCAGCAGGTTATCGACGGCACACCCCAGGACGTTGCCAATACGGGAGCAACTAGCCAGCCACCAACCCCACCGGCTCCACCGACCCAAACACCAGAAGGCTCATCCGTATGGGGTTTATTGGCATTAGGGTCTCTTGGTGTGGTTTTAGCTGGGAAGCGGAGACCAAATTAGTCAACAGGGTTTGAGATTGACTGGGATTTGAACGCGTGTCTCAATCTAGAAGACGTGGGGGTAAGCTCTACTGTCAGTGTACTTGGAAAAATAGCTCAAGCTAATGTAGCAATGTAGCACTGGCTAAAAGCTGTTTTTCCTTCATTTACAGGAGCATTCCTTTAGTCCTTGATTTGTGGTAGAACAAGGAGTAGTCTGACATAATAGGGCAATCGATTTAAGGAAATAACAAGACCCAAGTATGTCAAACCAAGAGAGGCAGCAGCTATTCTTGTAGTTCCTATGAGAATTGTGTCCAAATGGGAACAAGAAGGACAGATTCAAGCCATCAAAACGCCGTCAGGACAAAGACGATACGATATTGAGTCCTGGCTAGGAAAATTTAGGTCAGGATAGCCACATAAATTTCATTTTGCCAGTATCCTATGGCAAATCCAATAGCTGTAAACCTGCTGGTGAAGAAAGGGAACAGGGAACAGAAGGGGTTCACGAATCAAATAGACTTGCTGTATATATTTTCTTATGCTAGATCGTTCATATTCTTGGGCTAATGAGACTGCTAAGATAGCAATAATTGGCATGGGATGTTATTACCCAGGAGCCAATGATTTGCCACAACTTTGGGAGAATATCCTAGCAAGAAGACAGCAATTTCGAGAAACACCTGATGCAAGATTGCCCTTAGTTGACTATTACGATCTTGACCGTAAAACTCCCGATAAAACCTATGGCAATCAGATGGCAGTCATAGACGGGTTTCGGTTTAATTGGGCGAAGAGAAGAATTCCCAAAAAAGCATTTGAGACAACAGATATTGCCCATTGGTTAGCACTTGAAGTCGCGATAAAAGCCTTTGAAGATGCTGGCTATACGCGAGAAAATATTCCTACTGACAAGACGGGAGTAGTTTTAGGCAATACCTTAACGGGGGAGCAAAGTCGTTCTCTATCTATGCGAATGCGCTGGCCGTTTGTGCGCCGAAGTTTCCGAGAAGCTGCTCGAATAAAAGGTCTTCTCCCAGAAAACTTACGAGTTTTCGAGGAGATGATGGAAAAGCTCTATAAATCTGTATTTCCCAACATTAATGAAGATAGCCTAGCCGGTAACTTGTCTAATACTATTGCTGGGAGAATTTGTAACTTTTTCAACTTAGATGGAGGCGGTTATACCGTTGATGGTGCTTGTTCATCCTCTCTCATTGCTGTCATAACAGCTTGTACCCATCTAGCTAACCAACAATGGGATATAGCGTTAGCGGGAGGCGTGGATATCAGTTTAGATCCCTTTGAACTGGTTGGTTTTGCCAAAGCAGAAGCACTAACCGCCAATGAGATGAGAGTATATGATCGCCGGGCCAGTGGATTTATCCCCGGAGAAGGCAGTGGTTTTGTTGTCCTCAAACGTCTAGAAGAAGCTAGAGCGACTGGAGATTATATTTATGGGATTATTGAAGGATGGGGGATTTCCTCTGATGGCAAAGGCGGTCTGACAGCACCTTCCCAAATTGGTCAAGCCAAAGCACTGCGTCGTGCCTACGAACAAGCAAGCTATAGCAGCCAGGCACTAGATTTTATTGAAGGACATGGAACGGGAACTCCTTTAGGCGATCGCACCGAATTAGAAGGAATTGCCCTAGCGCTTGCGGCTGATGGAGAAATTGCGCCCCGTTCTGTTGGCGTCACCTCTTTTAAATCCATTGTCGGTCACACGAAAGCCGCCGCAGGAATAGGCGGTTTAATTAAGGCAGTCATGGGAGTTAATCAACGGGTGATCCCTCCCACGGCTGGTTGCAGGGAACTTAACCCCGTATTTGAAACCACCGCTCAAGCCATTTATCCAGTCATTACTGGAGCAATTCGTCCCACCACCGATATTTTGCGAGCCGGGGTCTCAGCGATGGGATTTGGCGGGATTAATGCCCATGTAACGCTGACTTCTGGCGATCCTCCCTCGGTTTATTTAAAATCTTCCCTTAATGAACGGGCCTTATTAGTTTCTCAGCAAGAAACAGAGCTATTTGTCTTAAATGCTGGCTCGATCGAGGCTTTAATCGAAAAAATTGAGGAATTATATCCCATTGCACAAAAAATGAGTCTGGCAGAAATGGCCGACTTAGCCGTTCATTTAACTCAACAACTGCAACCCTCCCAACCGATTCGCGCCGCAGTGATCGCTGAAACTCCCAAACATTTAGGAGAACAACTGCAAAAATTACAACAAATCCTCAAGGAGCAGCCACCGAGTCCAGGGGAGGTGAGGACATCTCCCCCAAAAGACTTATGGCTCGGTAATCGGGTTAAGCGCAACCGTGTCGCTTTTCTGTTTCCCGGTCAAGGATCGCAAGCTTTAAACATGGCTCGAACTTTGGTGGAACGTCATAGTTGGGCGCAAGAATTTCTGGCCCAAGCGGATCGATGGCTGCAGGAGCAACAACTTGACCCCATCAGTCCCTATATTTACCATGACCTAGAACGAGCCAAAGATCAGCAACAAATCCAACAGTGGTTAAAAGCGTTAACGGCTGCTCCCATTGCCTCTGCTGCGATTTGCTTTACTTCGCTACTCTGGCAACGTTATCTCGCTCGCTTAGGCATTAACCCTGTTGCCGTTGGCGGTCATAGTTTGGGAGAATTAACCGCTTTTCAGGCTGCTGGAGCTTATGACGAGAAGACTCTCCTGTGTTTTGCGGCCATCCGAGGAAAGGCAACCTCGACATCAGGACAACAGCCTGGAACCATGGCCAGCTTAGGATGCGATCGCTTGACAGCTGAAAGCTTATTAGAAGGAATTCCCGGTTATGTAGTCGTTGCCAATATTAACAGTCCCAGTCAAACGGTCATTTCTGGACAGCTAGAGGGTATTACCGAGGCGATCAGTCGGGCTGAGAGGAAAAATATCCTAACTCGTCAATTACCCGTGTCCAACGCCTTCCATTCGCGGCTGATGCTGCCATCAGCGAAGGTACTCAGGGATAGCGCGCTCATTCCTCAACAATTGGTCTCACCGTCAGTATCGCTGTTTTCCAGTGTTAACGGCCAGCAATTACAGGCAAGATTAGAGCTGCGAGACCATTTTGCTGATCAAATTGTCGCCCAAGTTGACTTTATTTCTTTGGTTAAGGCGATGACCTCGTCATCTGACTTGATCATTGAAGTGGGTCCCGGTAAGATACTTTCTGACTTGGTAAAAGCGAATACGACAGCTAACGAGCCTTTCTGTCTTCCCTTGGAGTCAAAAGCTGGACGTGATCGCGACCTCAACAATGTTTTAGGTAGTTATTTTGTCCTCGGTGGTGAAGTTCATTGGCAAGAAGTTTATGGAAATCGTCTGATCCGGCCTTTTGTTGCTCCACAGGAACAGGTATTTATTCAAAACCTCTGCGAAAGACCGTTTCAGGTGTCTGAAGAAGAGATTTCTACCATCGCTGATAATCAGCACCTAGTCGATTTAAAATCATTGTTACTGACTAATAAGTCTCAAGAATCTGAAGATTTCAGCACTAAGATTGATTCTTTAAAGATTTTTCAAAGTATCGATGATAATGCCGACAAAGGCATTGCTCAACAAATTACCGTGAATAGCCAACCACTATCTTTATCGCTGGAAGCAATTCTTATCGATTTAGTGGTTCAGCAAACTGAATATCCACGAGACAGTATTACTTTAGATGCCAAATTACTTGACGATCTCAATTTAGACTCGATCAAAGGAGCAGAATTAGTGGCCGCTATGGCTTTTCAATGTGGTGTAGCTGGTCAAATTGATCCGTCTAGTCTAGCTAATGCTAGTTTACAAGAAATCCTAGAAGTTTTCCGTCCTTTAATTGGAGAACAGACCAACAATAATTATAGTAACAACAGGCAACAATTACCGAAGACAGAGATCAAGCAAAATTCGCCACAGTTGACAACGAGTAAGGCGAGTACAGCCCTAACCAACCAGCCAGTGAGTTTATCTCAGGTAAATAAAACCAAGCTCCCTCTAGGAGATTTAAATCCTTGGGTTCGCAATTTTGTAATTGAATATGTGTTAGAAGAAACTGCGGCCAATAATAATGTTATCAGTCAGACAAGAGAAACAGAGGAGAATCAGGAATTAGAAACGGCTAATCTGTTCTGTGAGGATAACTGGGAAACGGCGAAGGTGGTGATTGTTTGCGAAGTCGAAGAAACTGATGTGGCCCAGGCTCTTAGTCAAGTTCTGCAAACGAAAGGATCTCAAGTCCAAATTGTTAATTTCAGTACAATGAGTCAGGAGGTTGTTCAGGCAAAGAGTGAATTTTCTCTCAGGCAAAATGTAAAAATTACTCACTTTATTGCTATTTTTACTCGCCATCATCAAGAAAATCTTTCTATAGAAAACCGTCTCCAAAAAGCAATGGCTAGACTACAATCTGTAGCAACGCCTCCTCTAGCTTCTCAGGATCAACGTCAATACACTAGCGTCAGTTATGTTCAGTTTGGCGGCGGCTATTTTGGCAAAAGAGAGCGGAATCCTCAAGCCTTTATTTTCAACCAAGATCGTCAGAATCGTAAAAAAGTAAGAACCGAGATCCAGCCTATCGAGCAAAGCTGTAGTGTCGGTTTTGCCGCCAGCCTCCATTTAGAACGCGCCGATCTCAAAGTGCGGGTGATTGATTTATCCTTAAAGCTTTCTTTGTCTGCGATCGCTAAACGCATCATCGAGGAAATCTCCCGACCGCAAGCCTATCTTCTTGTCGGTTATGATGAACAACTCCGCCGACGAATTCCGCGACCGCGAGTTCAAGACCGAGCCAGCTATTCTCCTCGTAATTTAACTTGGTCTGCTGAAGATGTGTTCCTAGTTACTGGAGGAGCCAAAGGGATTACCGCCGAGTGTGCCTTAGCCTTAGCTGAAAAAACAGGCGTTCGTATGGCTTTGGTCGGTATTTCTTGCCATCCCGGCAAAGATTCTCCCAGCGCCCGGAGTGCAGACATTGCCAAAACTCTCCAACGTTTTCAAGAGAAAGGACTAACTTGTCACTATTATTCTTGTAATATTGCTGATATTGAGTCAGTCAAAACCCTTGTCGCCAGGATTGAACAAGAACTCGGACAGATTACAGGAGTCATTCATGGAGCCGCTGTTAACCGCCCTCGACGGGTCGAACAATGTCCTTTGGAAGAAGCTTATCAAGAAGTTACTCCCAAAATCTTAGGGCTTCTCAATCTTATGGGAGTTTTAGAAAACAAAGAGCCCAAGCTAATTGTTGGCTTTTCCTCAATTGGTTCGGTGTTGGGACTGCCTGGAAATACTTGGTATAGCTTCTCCAATGAAGCATTAGATTTAATTCTCCGGCGTTTTCAGCAAGAACACCCCAAAACTGCGGTGATTTCCCCTGCCTATAGTATCTGGGCAGACGTAGGCATGGGAGCGCGGATGAATGCAGTGGAAAGTCTAGCCCGTAGGGGGATTGAAGCGATCTCGGTATCGGAAGGAGTCAGTCGTTTTGTTGAACTGGTAGAAAATGATCCGGGAGATGCTCAAGTCGTAATTGCAGCAAGACTCGGTAATCTAGATTCTCTCAAAGGAAATTTTGATACTTGGCTGACAAAACGAACAGCGCCGCCAACAAGACTGACTTTTCTAGAACAGATAGAGATACTAGAACCTGGCGTAGAAAGCGTTATTCGCAGCCATCTTACTCTAAAACGGGATTCCTACGTTCAACACCATATTTACAAAGGCTCTTATCTATTCCCTACCGTGTTTGGTCTGGAAGCTATGGCCCAAGCGGTAGCTTATACTTTAAGAAAAGAAAACCTCTTATCAGTTCGCTTAGAGAATATTCGTTTAGAAAGGCCAATCGTTGTTGACCCCAAAAACGGAGTAGAAATTGAACTTCGGACTGAGGTACTGGAACGACAGTCTGCTCAAGAGCCGATACGAGTTCGCGCTGAAATTAGAACGGAACGAACAGGATTTGCTCTAGCGCATTTTGCGGCTGACTTTGTTTTTGGCCAAACAAAGGAAATTCCTCTGGAGAAAAGACAACTGCCTTCAACACCTCTCGATCTCGATCCCCTTCAAGATCTCTATAGCTGGTTATTGTTTCAAGGTCCTCGTTTTCAACGCTTAGAGCAGATTTATAGTTTAGACTCTCATCAGATCCTGTTTCGCACACAGAAAGGGATTGATAGTTCTGCGAGGGAAAAAGACTATTTAGATCGGGCTGATGGGCCGTTCATTTTAGGAGATCCCTATTACCGAGATTCTTTAATCCATTCAGTACAGGTGATGATTCCTCAAGATCTTTGTTTACCGATTGGAATCGAGAGCCTTGAAATTAACCAATTTCATGCCTACGAGTCAGAGTCTTGTTTTGGTCTAGCGATCAACCAAGGTCAAAAAGACCGACAGTACAATACGACTGTTTTAGCGATGAATCCACAGGGGGCAGTTATTGAAAAGCTTGAGGGTTATCAAGTTCGTGTTCTTGAACGCCGTGAAGATTATCCGACAGCCGAAGAAATTGCTGATCCTAGTGAGCGAGATGAACAAAGACTTCAATCTGAACTGTATCGACGATCGCCAGAATTAAAAGTGGCGGTTCCTGCGTTGTCTCTCGTTTATCTTCCAGGGTTACATCGCTTATCTGTTGAAGAACGTCATCAATGCGAACTGCCAATTTTTGAGAAAACGCTCAAAAAACAAACATCTCAACCATTTCAAATCAAATGGCTTGATTCAGGAAAACCCGTTGTTGAGGGGCTAAAAGAAGACTCATTAGAAATCTCTTTATCTCATGATGATCAATTTTGTCTCTGTGTAGCCGATCGCTTTCTTCAAGGATGTGATCTGGCACCAATCACTCACCGTTCTCAAGCTGATTGGTTAGCCTTGTTAGGAAATGCCCGTGAACCCTTGATGCGGCAGTTACTACTTTCTCGTCAAGCGGAATCAGTAGATGTTGCAGGAACTCGGATTTGGGGAGCGCTGGAAGCTCTACGCAAAGCCATAAATCTTCAAAACATTGATCTAACGCTGAGTCATCAAGTCGAAGATAGTATTCTTTTTGTGGGAACGGCTGAAGGTTATTCTTTAAGTGTCCTCACTTTTCCTATAGTTTTGACTCGCGGCGCACCAAGAATTGTGGCAGTGGTGGTTAAGGCGTTAAATATCCTCTCAGAAACCACAGCTGTTATCCCTTGTCCTACTGCATCAATGATCGACCAGGGCCTTCAAACTTCTGATATTTATCGTCTTAACATTGCCTACGATAATTCTAAAATTTGTGTCGTTCGCTGGCCAATTTCTCATAAACACACGGCAAATTTTAGCAAAACAGTTTATTTTTCTCAATTTTTTGCTTGGATAGACAAGGTGCGAGATCTGGCGATGTGGCCGTTGCGGGAGGCTCTAGTTGAGGAATTGGCGACTGGAAACTGCGGGATGGTGACTAATCACGCTCAAGTTGAGATTTTTGGCGAGGCAGGACTTCAAGATATTCTAGAGGCCCGTCTTTGGATTGGAAATGTTTCAGGATCAGCTAATTCTACCGTTAATTTTTATTATGATTGGCTCAAACTGCTTCCTAATGGGGAGGTTGAACGGATTGCAACAAGTAAATTGACAATGACTTGGGTTCAGTTATCTCCTAACTTTAGCTCTGAGCCAGCAGCTTTACCCGCTTTTCTGCAAAATTTTGTCGAGCAGCTTCATCTTCCAGATTTTACTCTTAAACCTGTACCAAAATCCGATAAAATGGGCAAAAAGATTTATCAATTGCCGACGGGGCCTCATCCAGGTCTATTTTTACACAAAGAGATCTTCAAAACCTCCAGAGAAGACAGTGATGCAATGGGGAATATTAATTTTGCTACTTACGGGATTTGGCAAGGCAGAGTTCTCGATCAATTTATTTATAAATTAATTCCAGACTATTATCAGAGAACTCAAAGTCAAGGAGAATTTCGGACATGGCACAGTGAGGTTAAATATTTGCGAGAAGCGTTTCCTTTTGACTCGATTGAGGTAATTATGACTCTCCAATCAATCTCCGAGTGTGGGATGGGTTTAAGATTTGAATATTTCCGAATCACCCCAGAGGGAAAAAAACAAAAAGTTGCCATTGGCGAACAATTTGCCGTCTGGTTAGTGGCTACACAAAAAGGTAATTATGAACCGGCACCTTTACCCCATCGAGTTAAAGAAGCTTTATCCAATTACTGCGACTTATCATAAAGTGCAGAAAGTGGACTAAATCATTCGGCAAAGAGGCAACGCCTTCAACAAACTCTATTGACTTCAACTAGCCGACCATCTTCCATATGAATGAGGCGGTCGGCAATATCTAATATGCGATTGTCGTGAGTGACTAGCAAAATAGTACATTGTTGTTCTCTGACGAGACGCTGCATTAGGCAGACAATATCTCGACCTGTCTTGCTGTCCAAAGCGGCTGTTGGTTCGTCAGCCAAAATTAATTTTGGCTGACGAACTAAGGCACGGGCAATCGCCACCCTTTGTTTCTGTCCTCCTGAGAGGTTCTCAGGATAGTAGTTTATTCTTTCTCCTAGACCAACTTCTTGAAGTATTGCCTTTGCTCGAGTGTCAGCTTGCTGCCTATCTAGATTGTCATCGAGTTCAATAGACATTTGAACATTTTGCTGAACCGTTAGGAAAGGCAATAAATTATGTGCTTGAAAAACATAGCCAAGCTGGCGACGAACTTCTACCAGTTGTTGTTCAGTAGCTCCTTTTAATTCTTTGCCTAGGTTTTTTATGCTTCCTTTTTGGACTGAACGTAATCCTCCAATTAAAGATAGCAATGTACTCTTTCCTGACCCTGATGGTCCACTCATTATCACGATTTCTCCTTGGGATAATTCGAGATTAATATCAAATAAAACTTGTTTAATTAAATCACCTTTTCCGAAGTTATAATTGAGATTTTTGATAGTAATTGGCTTCATCTGTTCTCCTAAGATGTTTACTGAAAAATGTCTGCTGGATCTGCGTCTTGAAGTTTTCTCACAGCAGTTGCACCTGATATAAAACACATAATAATCGTCAAGATAAATACAAATAATGCTCGACTTACTGTCATTTGAATTGGCAATAAAGTTGCCTGTTGAATAAATTTGTATTGAATCAGGGAAATCAAAAAACCAGGAATATATCCCAAAATAGCAATCAATAAAGCTTGTTGAAAAACCATCGACAAGAGATAGCGGTGTCGGTAGCCGATCGCTTTTAGGGTGGCGTATTCAGATAAGTGTTCGGAAATATTTGTGTAGAGAATTTGATAGACAACGATGCTACCAACAATAATACCCAAGGTAGCACACAGATTAAAAGTAAAGCCAATTGGCGTACTAATTTGCCAATAATTTTTCTCAAAGTCAATTAGTTCTTGTTTGCTTAATATTTTGACATCTTGTGGTAAGTATTTTTTGAGATTATCTAAAAATTTATTTAGATTAGTTCCTGGTTTTAAGCGGATCAATCCAATATTAACAAACCTTTGATTTCGATTAGCAAAAATTCTCAAAAAATTCAAATCGCTAACAATTAAATTACCATCTGCACCAAAAGAAGTTCCCAGTTTAAACAAACCGGCTACTTGAATTTTCCGATTATTTCCCTCTTTACCAACTTCTGTGACCACCCTGCCATTTTTCTGAAAATCAGTAACAATTGGTCCAAATTCAGACCGAGAATCTGCATCAAATAGAACCTGGTCTGGAAGTTTTAATTGCTCCTGATTTTCCGCCACACCTGGCAAATATAAGATGGAATGCCTCAAGTCAAAACCAATAACAAATATATTGCGCCAATAATTGCGAGTTTTCGGATTTTTCCACTGAGCAAAACTTAAATAAATCGGACTGACCAATTCCACTTCATCAAAAGCCGATGCTTGGAGCAAACGGCGTTCGGGAAAGGTTTCCATACCAATTAGTGAAGTGGTACGAGGACTAATCAAAAAACAGTCTCCCTGGAGAGCTTTGTGAAGCCGGACAGCACTGTCAAACAAACTATCTCGAATCCCCAATTGCATGAAGATAATTACAACCGCAAAAATAACCCCCGAGAGAGCTACCAGCAACCTCGTTCTTTGGTAGCGTAATTGTAACCAAGCTGTTGGTAATTTCCAGTTAAATTTTTTCATTTTTCCGCCATCTTAAAGACTGCTAATTTATGGCTAAGTTATTCACAGATACTATTCATGATTTTAAAAGGTAGTTTTGCTCGTATCGATTACGACATTGACTTGTAAATTAGTCAAGTCGGCGACTTGCTTACTAGAAGAGGGGTCAAGACGAATTTTGACTTCCACCACTCTTGCATCTGCATCAGCAACTGGATCGGTTCCCAAGACATCTTTTTTGCCAATTTGTAAGCCAATCTCAGCCACAGTTCCCCGCAATTCTCTAACAACTCCATCCCTAGTTATTTTCGCTATCTGTCCTATTTTTACCTGGCTGACATCGGTTTCATAAACTTCAGTGTTGACGTACATTTGGCTGGTTTGACCGAGGTCGAGAATGCCTTGATCGCTAATCAATTCTCCGGGCCAGGTCGAAATTTTGAGAATTTGTCCCGCTTTCGGAGCTTTGACCAAGGCTAAATCTAAATCAGCCTTGGCTTTTTTTACAGCACTTTGAGCCGCCATCAATTCCGATTGGGCAACTTGAACGTCTACGAGGCGGACTTCAGCTACTGAATCGAGGGTCGCTTGGTTTTCCTTGATTTTTTTATCGAGAGTTGTCACCGTGCGCTGAAGGTTAGCTTGATATTCATCAATTTTCGCTGTTAGAGTGGTGACAATTCGATTTAAATTAGCCTTGGCTTCTCGCAGACTTTCTTGGCTAGTTTTAGCCATCAGGCAAAAGCGATCTCGATCTTGCTCTGAGACAGCACCCTCCTGGGATAGAGTCTGGTAACGCTGACAATCTTTTTGTGCATTTTGGAACTCGGCTTTAAGGCGCTCAATAGTAGCGTATTGAGCAGTTTTTTCTCCTTGCCATTGAGCCATCAAACTGACGATGGCCGCTTTTTGCGTGATAATTTGACCTTCTAGCTCTGCCCGGGCCTCTTTAGATCTAGCATCTTGGGCAATAATATCTCCTTGTTTGGCTCCAGCCATCACCTGGTCTAGGCGGGATTGGGCAATGCGAACCTGGTCTTTCGCCTGTTGCAGTGCAGCTTCCAGCTTATCCCGACTGTCGAGTACCGCTAGGACTTGGCCGGCTTTCACCCATTCTCCCCGTTGCACTAACAGTTTGTCGATGCGGGAGCCTTCGACCAAAGCGGGAGCGGAAATCTTGATTGCCTCTCCTGCTGGTTCCACATAGCCTAAGGCCGCCACTGCTTTCGGCTTTGTCGGAACGGATGAAACCTCTGAAGAAGATATTGTACCCGAAAATTGATAGCGCCAAATTACATAAGTCGCCACCGCCCCACTCGCTATAGTAGCAAGGGCGAGACAGGTAATGAGAAGCCGGTTATTGAGTTTAACAAAAAGTTGGGATTTCATTTGTAAGGTAAATTCTCAAAAAGTTCTGTTAAAGAAGCTATGACCAGGCTAAGCTGTTGTGCATTTAAATTTGGTCTATGGGGATAAGAGAAAAGAGAACGGTAAGGGCTATCTGCTCTACTGCTCAGTGGAGGGCTTTCTCAACTTTCTCTTCCCTCTGTGTTACAACACTTATTTCTCCATTAGAGCAGATTTACTCCCCAATAGCAACCCCTACACGACCTTAATTTTTCTTCGGTACAGCTTCCGGCAGACTAGCTTTGGCTCTCAGAGCGCAGCAGGTAGTGTTTTTGTGGTGAGCTACTTGACACCCCACTCCTGAACCGTTACACTAAACCAGAAGCAGGTGATGTTTTTGTGGTTAGCCCCCTGACCTCCCCCTGCAACGGTTACATGAAGAGGTAGCAGTTAATGAATGTTAGTGAAAATCTAGTGTCTGTACCACCAAAAGTTTATGATGTCGTTGTTATGGGGGCAGGATTTGCTGGTGTCTGTCAAGCAAGACATCTTTTACTAAAGGTTCCCAATCTTAAAATTGCTTTAATCGATCCTCGTTCCTTAGAGCGGTCAGATAAAGACCTAAAAGTAGGAGAATCAACGGTCGAAATTAGCTCGATGTTTATGTACAAAGAATTAGGCCTTTACGAATACCTCATCGAACATCATTGTCCTAAGCATGGACTAAGTTTTCATTGGCCAAAAAATCAATCTCAAACCGAAAGTTGTGAAGATTATTTTCATATCTGGACAGCCAGTCCACCTCCTTTGGAAAGCTTTCAGATTAATCGAGCCAAATTTGAACAAGATGTTCTGAAAATGAATTTAGAAATGGGAGCAGAATTTTATAATGGTCGTGTTGCTGATGTAAATTTAACTCTTCAAGATGAGTTGCATACTGTTAAAGTTAAACTAGCCAAAGAAACAGTTGAACTGAAAGCTAAACATCTTATTGATGCAGCTGGTCGTTCTTTTATTCTTGGCAAAAAGATAGATAATTTAATGTTTGATCCTGAGCAACTTTATGGAATTAATACTGGCTCTTCATGGCTGAGGGTTAAAAACATAGATCGGACAATTCTTGACGATGGATATGACCCTGCTAATAGTGCTGCTAGTCGCTATTATACAACGAATCATTTTTTTGGTCATGGACATTGGATATGGATGCTTCCAATTGAAAGGAATGAAAGAGAATTATCGATCGGGATTGTTTATCATAAAAATATTATTCCGACTTCTGAAATCAATAAAATCAATAAATTTAAAGCCTTTTTGAAGGCTAATCATAATTTGGTTTACAATATTATCGAAAGTGGTGAGACAGTTGATTTCCATAATTTGCCCAGATTAGCTCATATTAGCAAAAAGATAATCTCTCAAGACAACTGGTATATTTTGGGTGATGCTGCTCATATGTTTGATCCTTTTTATTCTTCTGGGTTAGTTTTGACTGCTTTGAGTATTGAAAGTGTCACTGAAGCAATTCGTTCCAAGCTAGCTCAAGAACCAGACGCTCGGCAAAAACAAGCTGACTTTAATCAGTTTTTATTGACTAATGCTAGAACCTATAATTTCTTTTGTCAAAAGCATGAGAAACACTTAGGAAATGCTTCTGTCATGAGTTGGAGAACTTATAGTGAAAATATGTTATGGTTTGGTGTTTTATTGCCGATGTATGTGGGTAAGTGGTTTCTTAACTCAGAATTCATCAGTCATTTTGTGAAAATAGCCAACTTTTTATTTTTTGCTCAAAATAGTTTTTTTAATAATTTGCATAGACACTTTGATGAATTAGTTGATGATCAAGTTCCTATTGGCTTAATGGATTTTACCCGCAATGATCAACTGTTATTTGGTTATCGAACCAGTAAAGAGTTTGATCATTATTTAGGAAATACTAAGTTTGAACCCCTACGGTGTAATGTTTTTGCTGGAATGAAAGCAACTATGTTTTACCTGAGCCTCTATTATCTTAAATTTCGTTTTAAAAGCTATGGAATCTTAGGAATGTTATCTCCTCGCTCTCTTTTCTACGTTTTTCAACTCCTGTCTTTATCTGCTTACCTGGCCATGGGGGAACAAATTCATCTATTTAAAACCCGTCACCTTCCCGATAATACCTTCGTTGAAAAAATGAAAAAAGATTTTAAAAATTATAAGTATGAGCCTAAGCTACAACCTTGGGGAGAAAAGGCACAAGCTTGAAAGAAAACTTGAGTTTTTAAGCACTCTTAAAGTACAGTTAACCTAAACTTAAAAGGAAGATAAAAAAAAGATGAATTTTGCTCAAATGGACATTGCCCCCTCACAAATTTGTCAAGAACAAGTTTATGATGTTGTCATCATGGGAGCCGGGTTTGCTGGTATTTGCCAAGCTAGACACTTGCTATTAAATATCCCAAACCTTAAAATTGCGCTGATTGATCCTCGCTCTCTTGAACGGTCGGTCAAAGATTTAAAAATAGGGGAATCAACGGTTGAAATCACCGCTATTTTTCTGTTTAAAGAACTCGGACTCTATGAATATATGATTGAGAACCATGCACCCAAGTACGGACTCAGTTTTCATTGGCCAAAAAATCCGGAAAAAACGCAAACCCCTGATGACTATTTTCATATTTGGATGAACCGTTCTCCCAGTATTGATAGCTTTCATATCAATCGAGCTAAATTTGAACAAGATGTCTTAGAGATGAACCGAGAGATGGGGGCAGAATTTTATAATGGTCGTGTTGTCGATGTAGAACTAACTCCCAAAGATGAGTTACATACTGTCAAAGTTAAACTCGATCAAGGAGAAATAGAACTAAAAGCAAAACACCTGATAGATACAGCTGGTCGGCGCTTTATTATTGGCAAAAAAACAGATAATTTAATTTTCGATCCTGAGCAACTTTATGGAATCAATACTGGCTCTTCGTGGCTGCGCGTTAAAAATGTAGATCGTAGTATCTACTATGATAACTATCGGCCTTCAAATGGTGGTGCTAGCCGTTACTACACAACGAATCATTGGTTTGGCCATGGTCATTGGATATGGATGCTTCCTATTGACAGAAATGAAAAAGAATTATCTATTGGAGTTGTTTACCATAAAAACATTATTCCTCTCAATCAAATCAATAGTTTAGATAAATTCACCAGTTTTCTAGAGGCCAATCAAACCATTGTTTTCAATATTATTAAAAGTGGTGAGATAGTTGATTTTCATCATCTACCGAGACTCGCTCATAATAGTAAAAAAATTCTTTCTGAGGATAACTGGTATGTTTTGGGGGATGCTGCTCAAATGTTCGATCCTTTATATTCTCCAGGTTTAGTATTAGCAGTTTTAGGTATTGAATCTACTACAGAAGTGATTCGTGCGAAGCTAAACAATGATGCTGACGCTCAACAAAAACAAGAGATGTACAATAAATTTTTAGTCACAAATTCTCGTTCTTACAATCAAGTTTATCGTAAGCATGAAAAACACCTCGGCAATGCCAGCGTAATGAGTTGGCGAATTTATCTTGAGAATATGGTCTGGTTTGGAGTTTTAATTCCTATGTTTGTCGGTAAGTGGTTTTTAGATTTTGATTTTATCCAGAAATATTTATCCATTGGTGATATTTTTTTCTTTAGTAAGAAAAGCTTTTTTTCACAGATGTATGAGGAGTTTGATCAATTAGTTGAACGCAAAATTAACATTGGAATGATGGATTATAGTCGCATCGATCAATTAATGTGGGGTTACGGTCCTTTAAAACACGCTGATGATTATCTTGAAAGCGAAAAATATGAGCCAAAACATTGCAATGTTTACGCTGGTATGAAAACTGCTCTATTTTTTATGGCCATGTTCTACATTAAACTGAGGTTTAAAGCTTATGGAGTTTTAGGTGTGTTAGCTCCTCGTTGTTCTTGGCGAATCATGCAACTTTTATTCTTCTGTTTACTGGCAACGGTTGGTGAAAAAATCTATTTATTTAATCATCGCAATGTTCCTGATAATACCATGCTTGAAAAGACGAAAGAAGAGTTTAAATACTATCAACATGAACCTAAGTTAACTCCTTGGCATAAGCAAATAAGTGTTTAGTCTTCTTTAGATTTTTCAAGAAAACTTTTAGTCAAAAAAGGAGAAAGATTCATGAATAAAACTCAACAGCAAGTTTACGATGTTATCATTATCGGAGCTGGTTTTGCGGGAATTTGTCAAGCGAGGCACTTGTTATTAAACCTCCCTAACATTAAAGTTGCAATTATTGATCCTCGGAATCCAGAAAGGTCAATTAAAGATCTGAAAATTGGCGAATCAACTGTAGAAATTAGTTCAATGTTTATGTGTAAAGAGTTAGCTCTCCATGAATATTTACTGGAGAATCATGCACCTAAGTATGGACTAAACTATCACTGGCCTAAAAACCAAGCTCAGACCAAGAGCGTCAATGATTATTATCATATGGGTTTTAATCGTACCCCTTTAATTGATAGTTTTCATATTAATCGAGCTAAATTTGAGCAGGATGTTCTCCAAATGATTCAGGAGATGGGGGCAACTTTCCATAATGGTCGTGTTGTCGATGTAGAATTAACTCCTTGTGATCAATTACATACGGTAACCGTAAAACTCGACCAAGCATCTATCGAGTTAAAAACGAAGCACGTTATTGATGCAGCTGGCCGTCGTTTTATTATTGGGAAAAAACTCAATAATGTAGTTTTAGACTCTGAAGAGATGACTGGTATTAATACGGGTTCTGCGTGGCTTCGAGTTAAGAACATTGATCTCAATATTTTTGATAATATTTACAATAAAATTAACGGTACAGCTAGTAGTTACTATAGTACCAAACACTTTTTTGGAACTGGACACTGGATTTGGGTTCTTCCAATTGATACCAAACAAAAAGAAATATCTATCGGCTTGGTACACCATAAAAATTCTATTGCAGCCAAGCAAATCAATACCTTAGAAAAATTAAAAAGTTTTTTTAAAGCTAACCACGAAATTGTTTATAATCTTATCGAGAGTGGGCAATGTATTGATTTTAATTATCTTCCTCGCTTGGCTCATAATAGCAAGCAACATCTTTCCCAAGATAACTGGTATGTTATTGGTGATGCTGCTCAAATGTTTGACCCATTATACTCTCCTGGGTTAGTCGTAACAGCACTGGGAATTGAATGTGTGACTGAAGTAATTCGAGCTAAATTAGCCAAAGAACCTGAAGCTGAGAAGAAGCAAGATATGTATAATAAGTTTATGGTGGCGACAGCTACTTCCTATAGTCGGCTCTACCAAAATCACGAAAAACATTTAGGTCATGCTAGTGTAATGAGTTGGCGGATTTATATGGAAAATATGTTTTGGTTTGGTAACTTAGTGCCTATGTATATTGGTAAATGGTTCCTGGATTTCCACTTTATCAATGAACATATCAAAGCAATTGAATTTTTGGCTGGTCCCCAAAATAGTTTTTTTTCTGATTTGCATCAACAATTTGATCAATTGGTGGAGTGTGATGCCAATTTAGGGATTATGGATTTTGCTCGAACTGATCAATTACTTTGGGGTTATGGACCTAGCAAATATTTTGATAATTTTTTAGAAAATTCAAGACTTGACCCTCATCAATGCAATGTGCTTCTTTGTTTAAAAAATACATTTTTCTTTCTGGCTGTTTTTTATTTAAAGCTTCGTTTTAAAGGGTTTGGAATTTGGGGGGGATTTGCTCCTAAAACATGGATACGAGTTACACAATTATTAAGTTATTCTTTTTACATTGCTATTGGTGAAAAAATTTATCGGTTTAAAGTTCGTCAATTAAACCATAAAACTTTTATTGAAAAGATGCGCCAAGAGTTTAAGACCTATCAATATCAACCTAAATTACACCCTTGGAATTAACGAACTATACTAAGCTGTTAAGCATCTAAATTAGTCTATGGGGGGGGATAAGGGAACAGGGAACGGGAAACTGTAAATGCGTCTTAGCTTATCTCTCCCTTCTCTCCTGTTCACCATTCATAGTTCATGATTTTCTAGCAGGATTTTTGAGAGTTTACCGCGTTAATTGGGAACGGATGGCTTCACGCCAAGTTTCAAAAATCGGCTGTTCAACTAATACTGATTCATCGGGATCAATCTTTATTTCTTTGGCAATATGTAAAGTTAATTGTCCAACTTCTTCAGTTAACATATTACAGAGAATAGAACAAGCCAAATCGTTATGTTCAACGATATTATCAGCCGTTAAACGACACTTAGCAGCTAGAGCAGAGCCTAATGCCAAATAAGAAACGTGAGACTTTGCTGATTCTTTTAAAAACTCGATCTGTTTTTGATTCACTCCTCCAGCATAGGTACAAGCTAAACCTATTCCACTCCAAAGGTCAGCATGACGGGAGTCAGGAAAATTTTGTAATTGATTAACAATTCGCATTACATCTGCATCGTGCATGAACCAAAACCAACGACCTAACCCACGATCAAATGCTCTTAAAAAATAACCATCAAGGCCATAAGTGACTTGGTGGATGACACATTTTTTCCATTCAAAAATTCCACGACAGAAGGCAAAACCATCTATAGCCCACCAACGATAGAAAGGAGGCATTTGCGATAAAGTTTTATGAATATTTTTATGAAGTAGGGCAATACTAAAACCAGCACCTACATGGATTAGTTCGGGATATTGAGCGGCAGGTCCTTCCAAAAATTCTTGAAGTCGTGAACGGTTACCCAAAGCAGTATAGTCAATCATTGCTAAACCCATGCCAGAACCTTCGTAAGCAAATCCCCGTAGGTTACGATTGTATCCATCTAGTTCGCTGATGAGTAACGGAGAAAAACCAAATTCCAGAGCTTTATTATAGCCACCAAGAAAACCAAAAGCTGACTTTTTTACTTGCTGTCTGCCGAGTGTTTCAGGTTCAGGAAAATCTGTATTCCATTTTTTATTAAATAATTCAACGGAACGACCCATTAAGAGTCGGCGTAATAATCCTCCAGAAATTTGAAACATTTTATCTCCCTAATTGGTTATCGGAATTTTCCTTATTCTCTACAATTTTTGTACTGTAGTTAAGTTGAGGACAGGTAACTAACTGAGTTCCTGACGTATCAGTGAAGGTAGTCTCATCTTTGTAGTGGATGGGGGTTTGTAACATTAAACACCATGCTTCTTGTATCGGAATAAGGTTAAGCTTCTCGGGAAATTTTTCTATTAAAAGCTGCTGCACAAGCGGATAGTAATCTGAGTTTATTGTCGGAAAAATATGATGTTCTGTATGATAAGAAAAGTTAACATGAAGATAATCAAAAATCCGAGGAACACGAACCGAGAGTGTAGTTACTAGACAATCATCCGTTTCTGACATAGGGCAAAGCATATGATGGGTGTAAAGATAAGACATAATCCCGGTATAACCAATCCATATTGGTAAAAAATAACCGAGTAAAAGTTTTACAGGATGAAATTGTAAAAAAATAATAATACTCAGATGGATACTAAAAATAATTAGGAGTTCAATTGTAATAACCTTTCGTTCTTTGGGATAGACTTTAAAGGGAGCAGATCCATACCCCAATAATTCATCATTAAATAAAATAACAGAAATAAGATTGCGAAAAATATAGATACCCCAGACATTACACGTTCCTAAAACTAAACTCAATGTTTTGATTTCTGAAGACGGAGCAAACCACTCCTGAACTAATTTCCCCCAACTATTAGGTTGCTCGAACAAATAACGGCGATCAGGATCTTTAAGGCTATTAGTGTTTTGGTGATGTTGGCGATTGTGAAGTGCATTCCAAAAAGTAGGAGGCAGCCAAGTCATCATAAAACCTAATTGATTCACGATTTGTCTTAAAAATCGGTTTTTGATGGTTTTACAGTGCATGAGTTCATGAGTAATAAACATCAAAGCCATGATACTATTGCCCATGATTAAAGCTAAGGGAAGAAATAACCAGAGAAAATACCAAGGCCATCGATCAAGGTAGGACGCAGTTCCCCAACCTAGGAGCAAAATGGCAACATTAATCCCTAAAATAAAGACCTTGTTAAGGTCAGGAACAAAAGCCTCTTCAGGAAGTAAGGGACGCAAGATTTTGGCGTACTCTCCCTGTTTCATCAGTGAGTTAAGATTAACGTTATTTTTCACGAACTAAACTCCATTCGCTTTGCCAGAGAGGAATTTTGCAGAACTGTCCCACTCCTCCTTAGAATTATAGTGTAGCGGCGTGATGTTATAGTGTCAAGCGCACTACTTGTTCAGTCTTGCGGGCTAATTGTTGAGGGCAGGATAATTCAACCTACTCGTCCATGCCCTTGTTGGGTTCATGCCGAAGGTGCGCTGCGGCGCTTGTCACACCCGGACCACACCTCCTGAGTCGGTAGGCTGGGAAAAGCGGACTGAGTAACCTGGTTGACTGCGGCTGAAGTTTCCGTCTCCATTACTCGTGCGACTAAAAACTTGCAGGTTTGATCAACGTAGCTAGTGATCGCCGCTGAAAAATGGCAAAAAAGAGATATAATTAGACTGAGATGTCTGTAAGCGTTCACGGAGGCTACGAAGTTAGTGATGAAATCAGAAACCTTTATGGTTCAAGGCAATCACCATATTCAACAGGTAATAACTTGTGGTATCATAGATCAATTATTTGCTAATCTTCCTATTAGTGTTGTCTTCTTCTATAAAGAAAGTGTTGAGTGCAATATATTAACAGATTCGTTAAAAATAGTGTTAAGTGATTTCTCGATTTTTGCAGGGAGATTGAAAAAAATAAACAACAATTTATGTATAGATGCTAACAATCAAGGAATAATTTTCTCAATTACTAAAGATGACTGTTCATTAGATCATGTTATTGAGGAACTTCCAAAAATCAAGAAAGAAAGGCTTGTCAATCTAATTAATCCCCAAAAAGTAATATCTAACCAAAGCCCCGTAATGACTATAAAACTGACCTATTTTGCTTGTGGTGGAATGAGTCTTGGGATTTCCTGGCATCATTCTATTGGCGATATGCACACATTTATGCAACTGATGCAAGCTTGGTCAAATACAGTAAATGGGAACAAATATATTGCACCACTAATTGTTGAAGAAAGAGATTTGTATCTCCAAGAAAAATTAAAAGAGAATAACAATACTATTCCTAGTGTTAGATATTTGAGCATCAAAGAATTGTTTAAATTAATATTTTATATATTTTCTTCTGGACAAAATAAGTTTTTATTACAATTCTATTTTTCAAAAAATGAATTAAATAATATAAAACAAGCATTTTTAGAAAATACCCAAAAAAGTTTGTCTATAAATGATGTATTGTGTTCGCATTTATCTAGTATAATCTCCGAAGTAGATCAATATCATAAAGAAAGATACCTGTCAATAATAATTAACTATAGATCTCGAATAGAATTACCAGAAAATCTTTTGGGAAACTTTATTTCAACGATTAATGTTGCAGCTAGTGATACAGTTAATGTTTTCCAAATAGCTAAAGATTTAAGAGAATCAATTAATAATTTTCAAGAATTAAATATGAATTTTTTCTCGACCCAAAAATATATTGAAGAAAAAGGAGGCACAAAAAAAATCAACAGGTTTGTTAGCGAAGGAATTAATCCACTCAAAAGAACATTATTTATTACTAGCTGGGTCAACTTTGGCATTTATGATATAATATTTGGGCAGTCAAAGCCATTCTATTTTAGTTATTTTGGAGAGCCTCCTTTTCCTTGGATATCAGCAATTACTGAGGAATTTTCCAATAATGGTGGATTAATTTATTCTGCCTATCTACCGAGTAAATTGGCCAAAAATTTAAAACAAAATGAGAATTTACAAAAAATCCATAAATATCGCAATCAAAAAGAAGTCATTCCAGAATTAGTCAGAAAATTAGAATGGCTTTACTAAAACATCACTACCCACCCTGAAAAGTATTTTCGCAGTCTTTGGGTTAAAATAGAATCTCAGTCATCCCAAATTCCGCTGGCAAAACCCAGTTATAATCAGGGACTACTAAAGTCGTCACTACGAACAAAAAATCTAACAAAAATTAGGGCGAGCCGACGTTGCTCACCCCAATTTCTTAAGCTAATTGCAGCAGACCGCCAGCAAATAGTTGAGTAGGTTTCCACGTGCCAGCGATCGTGTTTTTTCATCTGTTTGCGATATTCAATCCAATTAATAGGTAGTTCCCTAGAGTCAAACAAATCACCACTTAGAGGTATATTCATTGCCTTTATTACTGGGATTTTTTCGGCCACTGCTGACGGCGATAACTGCTATACTGCCCATGAACATTGACTAGATAGGGAACTAGATAAGTCAGTGATGCCGCCAGCCAGCGATCGCTTGTCATGCGCCCAGACATTATAGCATAACCGTGGTTAATTGTCAATAAAATCGTCCCCACTACTACAGCCACTCTTATCCCGGTGGGGGCAAATTGGGGGGACAATAAAGCATGAAAATAGCCGATAATTCCTTTCATTGTCTATAAATCGCACTCTATCAGGCGAGTAAAACAAAAAGTCACCATTTTTAACCCGTAGGGAGACTTCCACCAGAGAGCGGGAAAACAGCCTTGAGGAGCTGCGAGACTAAAATCCCAGTGATCATAATCATCGATGCGCCACTCATCTTTGTTGCGCCATCCCACTAATTCCCCAAATTTTCTAATCGTTTCCGCGTCTTGGGTACGCAGGGTGTTAATGTCACCGCCGGCGGCAAAATATAACTTCACCTGATTGCTAAAACCGAAATGATCGCCGCTATAATTTTTCCAAAGGCGATCGAGTACCCGAATCACATTAACGGGAAACCGCATCATATCCTCTGGGGTTAAAGTATCGCGGGTTCTGCCGGCAGCTTCGAGGATAACTCGGAGAGTTTCTGCGTCTGCCTCCCTAAAGTTCCCCTCAGCTAGGAATTGCTGTAATTTACTATAGCGCTCGATGTCCGGAACTAACATCTGACGCGCTTCGATCAGGGCAACCCGTTCGGTTAAAGATTGCAATTGAACTAAAATATCCTGAAGTTGGACGTTAATATCTGACATAAATGTAAAGGGGTTTGTTGACTGCAAAAATTAGCGATTTATCGGCAGAATAATTATTGATTTACCGCTTCTAATCTTGATTTAACAAAGCGATTCATCCATGCTTCTAGATAGATGCGATTGGCTTTTTGCTCTTTTAAATCTGTGGTAGTTAAAGGGTAAGGTGCTAATCCTTGAATGGCTGCCGTTGTTACACAAAACATCGACTTTTGAAAGGTTTCGCAGATCTGAACTAATAAATCTTCTTCTTGACGAAAACTCTTTTTATAAATGTCGTGCAGATAATCTGGTAAAAAGTGACGCATATCCTGCATTAATAGTGTGGGAGGAATCCCTGCACCTCCGATGGGTAAAGGATCCGCATACAAAGCACCATAGGCAAACATTCCTTGATCGTAGGGAATTTGATAGGCTTGGGCATTATAGGAAATTGTACCGGGGAAAGGAGTTCCGCGAAAGAAAACCGCCTCAACGTAGGGGATTGCCGTATCCGCAAGAAAGGTTAATCCTGCCGATTTGGGGATAAGATCATAGGTTTGTCCTTTGATTTTTACCTGATAGACAATTGCTTGACTAGCATTATCGACTAAATTTTTCTTAATGTGTGCCACCACTGCGGGAATACTGGTAATTTTTCCGGCATCGTAGAGATCGGATAAACTTAAAAAAGTATCGGCCATAATTCGCCAAAATTGACCTAAACCGCTATAGTAGGCCATCATCCGCATTTGTTCTGGCAAAAATTCAGGAAAGGCTTTATTTAAAATTAAAACTAGCGGATTATTCCTAAATTTGGCTTGAATAACCTTGGCTGTTACTTCCCGAAAAGCGACACTATCTACATAACTATCTAAACCACCCCCACCATGCCAAAACATGGCTTTCATACAGTATTCAGCATACTCAAAATTAATGCGATCATGCCACCAGTGTTGGAGTAATTTCTGCCAAGATACTTGACCATTAAAATATTTAAAGAAGGGGAAAAAAACCAAAAACTGATTTTCTGCAATATAAATTAAATTTTTGGAATAAGCATCTAACACCACTCCATAACTTTTCAGGATACCCACTACCTCGATCAAATTCTGGGGAGTATCTTTTAACAATGCTTCCCCAGCAGTGAGACGATCAATATAGGATGCTAGGGGATGAGAGGAGGACTTGACAGGGGTAGTGACCATGCTAGAAGCTTGATAAAATAACTTTCCTTATCTATTTTAACCCATAAAAGCACAACCAATTAGCGGCGGTGGCACGGCGAGTCATGCGGGGATTGAATTCGCCAATTTTATAACCAGTAAACCCCAATTTATCTTTTAATAATTGTTTATTTTCTGGCAAGATCGATCGAGTTAATTTTACTGTTGGGGGACGATTGCCAATAAAATCCGGGGGTTGAGGATATTCACCTCGCCAATCTTCCTCTACTTGACTATTATCCCATTTTCCTTGACTTTCATCGTAGCGATAACCTAAACTTTGCCAGACCAATTTATTAACGGTTTCGTCGTCAATTTCATCGTTAATAATCGCCCAAATTGTCTCTATATTTAATTCTGGTAGTTCCATAGATTAAGTAAATAGGAGATGGGGAGATGGGGAGATGGGAGATGGGGAAGTGGGGTGATGAGAAGAATAAATAAAAATAATCTCCTGAATCCTGACTCCCGACTCCTGAATCCTGAATCCTGATCACTGATCACTGATCACTGATCACTGATCACTGACAATGGTAAACAACATCATTGATCATCACGCAAGCGTAGCCCATTTTGCCTCCTTCTAACGCCAAAATTATTTTTATTTTAACTATCGGTGTAGTGTCGGTTTCTGCATCGGCAATTTTTATCCGGTTAGCGATCGAAGCGGTAGGTAATGCTACGATCGCATTTAGTTTATTTTTAGCCACTTCTCGTCTGATATTGGCTTCTGTTGTCCTAATTCCGAACTGGTTTACCTTATCACGCCAAAAAGTCCCTGTTCAAGCCTATTATTACGCAGTGGGAGCGGGATTTTGTTTAGCTCTCCATTTTGCTACTTGGATTAGTTCTCTATCTTACACATCGATCGCCGCTTCTACCACTTTAGTCACCACTAATCCCCTCTGGGTTTCTCTGTTGGGTTGGTGGTGGTTTCGAGAAAAACCGAGCAAATTAACCTTTATCGGCATTTTTGTGGCTCTAACGGGGGGATTATTCATTGTTTTAGCCGATCAATCTCTCAGTAGTTCTTATCCTAACCCTTTATTGGGCAATAGCTTGGCTTTAATTGGGGCAATTCTCGTTAGTGGTTATATTCTCCTCGGACGGGAAGCACAAAGAAAGGGCTTAAATATTAAGAATTATATAACTGTAGCCTACACTACCGCAGGATTAGCTTTATTACCTTCTATTTTTTTATTCGGTCAAGGTTACGAAAGCTATCCCTTATCCGTGTATGTTTATGTGTTAATGATGGCGATTTTTCCGCAATTAATCGGTCATACTAGCTTTAACTGGGCTTTGCGATGGGTAGCACCGACAATAGTAACCATGGTAATTTTATTAGAGCCAATCGCCGCTAGTCTGTTAGGAGTGTTCATTTTTGGTGAAATACCAGCCCAAGAAGTCATTTATGGCGGATTAATTCTGTTAATCGGCGTAGGGATTGCTATTTTAGGCGGATAAGCTGTTAGTGTATCTAAATTACTGGTTAAGTGTAATCTCGATCGCCGACAAAGAAAGAATAGATTAGTGTACAATGCTAACTGCATGAGAGTTCAGACAATCTGACTCACTTGAGCAATAGGGTTTTCGGGGAATTAATTCCCTGACTAGAGTTATCTGGGTACTCTGTAGTTGAGAGCTAAAAAAAGCCAGTAGTGTTCAGGAAAAACGGGGGGGTTGAAAAGTGAAATCAAAAGGAAAGGGGATACAGTTGAAACTGCCGTCGTCCGAGTCGGGTTTCTCGATGTTAGAAGTAATCATTGCCATTTTAACTATTACCGCTTTCTTAACAGGAACCTTACAGTTAATGGCAGTGAATGCCTTATATAAAGTTCGGGCAGAAAGACAAGCTAGAGCTAACTTTTGGATTCAAGAAGACTTCGAGTCTGTTAAAGCTTTAGCTTCGAGTTTAGATGTGAAATCCAGTCCTGATTATGTCAAGACGGATGTGTGTACAGGAACGGAGGGTTATGCCACAGCTTTAAGAAGACAACTAACGAATACTACCCTCACCAAGACCCCTACAACGACGGATATACCGACGGAAAAATTAGTATTAGTAGAAAAACCGGGAGAAAAAATACCAAAAGAATTTAAAGAATTTGTCGGTAAAAAATATTCTCTCTTTCGGACTTTTGATATTACTAACCAATCGGCTAATCCCCATCGTCTCCGTATTGATTATCGAGTCGAAGCAACAGATAAAACTACTAAAGATTACCCCAACCAAGAAAATGTTATTGCTGAAAGTTCTGTCGAGGTGGTTCCCGATGCGTCGTTTAAATGTCCATAAAAATCAGGGTTTTACCCTGTTAGAAATTTTGGTAGCTTTGGCAATTACGGGAATTCTTGCCGCCTTAACCGGACCTAATTTATTAGCTTGGTTGAATAGGAATACAGTCCAAGAAGCCACCGATTCTATACAATCAGCCCTACAGGATGCCCAAAAACAAGCTATGCGTCGAGGGAGAATTTGCACGATTAATTTTACTAACGGGACTGGCACTAGTCCCACGGTTTACTCGCAAATAACTGCCAATGAGCCGGGTTGTTTAGTGGCGACTAATACTAATGCGGGTTCCCTAAGTCTGCCGCAGGAAGTATTTATGGTGACGAATTTTCCGAATGTTCCCACTACTAGCAGCAGTCCAGGGGTACAGTTTTCCTTTCGGGGTCATGTACCGGGGTTAACCTTTACTCCGCCGGAAAAGCAAGCGATAATCGTATTATATCCCGCCACCGCCAATACCCCCAGAGAGCCCTATCCCAACCAAGAAAGAAAATGTATAGTTATGGCTTCTCTGCTAGGAATAGTTAAACAAGGCACTTATACTGGAACTTCTCTAACTAACCTCGATGCCCGTCAATGTCAAATCCGTCTCGATGGAACTGAACCCTAATCAGCTTCTCAAGGCAACACTCCCCTCTCCCCACACCCCACTCCTGTGCAGTTAATCACCCGCTGCAGGATCGCAGAATCCAACCCAGTAAGACTCCGATACCACCAAAGCGGACAATTTGCCAAAAAACTTCCCCCAGCAGTCCGCGACGGATTCCTTCCCAGAATAGGCGCTTTAATTCCCCTTCTTTGAGTAAATTGCTTTCTAAAATTACCTCTAATTCTTGAATCTGTTCGCGAATTTGTACCAATTCCTTTTCTAGTTCAGGTAGGGGATTTTCCCGCCATTGGGGTTCTATTTGACTAAATTGTGCCTCTAGGTCTTTTTTTTGCTGTTCTGCTTCGCTGATCTGTCGATAACGGTCTTTTAGTGCTGCGATCGCCGCTTCGACTTCTTCAATCGCTTGGGTAAATTCTGCCGATTCATCGCTAGGGTATGGGTTTTCTTCTAAGGACATGGACTCGATCCGATTGCCTGCGTCTAAACTATAGTTATAGACGATTTTACGGTTTTACGAAACCTTTTGATTATGATTCCATCCCCTGTCTCCTCCTCATCTCAGACTGTTGATCATCTATCTACCCTGGAATTGGCGCGGATTTTGGCGGAACGTTTGGCGATCGCACCGATTGACTGGCATCGTCTGAAAGCCAATCGTAATGCTCGGTCCGCCGAACAATTAGGGACGGCTTTGGTGTTTTTATTAGATAATCAGCCAGAAGAAGCACTTCCTCGGCTACAACAGGCTACAGGCTGGCTCGATCGCTCAATTTCTGCTCCTCCCTGTCCTTCTCACGGTCATGGTCATTAGGTGAACCAGCGTTCCTGTTTAATTTGTTTACAAAGTTTCAGTTGGGTTCCTTTTTGATTCCAGTGAACTTGGTCGAAGATTTGATATAATATACACAGTCCTCGGCCATTTTCCGCTTCTTCGGGGGGAAAATTGGGACAATCGCAACTACAGCCATGATGGTGACAACGGGGGGTAAATCCACAACCTTCGTCGGTAATTACCCAGGAATACTCGTCTTTACTGCTGGAAAAGTGAACGACCACGGTTTTGCCCGGATCGAGATGATTGCCGTGTTTAGCGGCATTAACTAAAGCTTCTTGCAATCCTAATCTAATTTCTGGCTCTAATTCTTCGGGAATACTAGCGGTCAATAAATCTAAAATCGGACAAAGATACAAGGTGGAAGCGAAACTCATGGTGTTCCAGCTTCGTTTGCTTGTTGGCAGTGAAATAGCAATCACGCGCTTTACCTCTAGCTTTTATTCAATGACTATTCTCTTACAGAAAGATTAAGGTCTCTTAACCGTCGATCTAGTTGACATCCTCACCGCCGTAAAACGGACGGTGATTCCCAAACCTCACGATTTAGGTTTCTGCTTCTTTCCCTTGCGGGGTTCCGCACCTGCCTTAACAGATTTACTCTGTTC
>VYKV01000004.1_pt1 | contig 29744 bp, 27 predicted proteins | sample 5114461 | NCBI WGS metagenome assembly VYKV01 (sample SAMN12291816, study PRJNA351875) | freshwater metagenome | isolation source: freshwater lake | place: USA: Michigan, Gull Lake | collected 2011-07-05 | reverse complement strand
AGATAGGCTTTTAGTGGCTTGGGAACAAGCTTTATCAATTTATTCATAATAAATATTGGCAGGAGATTAAAGATTACTTATTGTGACTAACCGTTTTGGTTAGAGAAAGATAAAATTGAGAATCTTCGGTCAAATTTATTGACTCAAAATCCGCTGTACTTAATTTAAATGAAACAGCCCTAGGGATGCACCCCGCTACCAGAGAATTAAGCTTAAGGACGACTATTGATGTTAAGTTCTTGCACTAATTCCTGTACTGTGGTTGAGGGATTGGCATCAAAAGGATGTTTTTTTGCTTCATCTCTATCTTGAATAATTTTTGCTGCATTGGTGATTGCTGTTTTCTGGTATGGCTTTAATTTTTCGTACATATCCTCTCGATTTTTTTCATATTTTTCTTTCTCGTTTAATAATCGATACTTTTTCATCTGGGTATTTAAAATTTTTGGGTATTCACTTCGGGATGTGGCAATATCCAGATATTGAAAGTGTAAAATAAACCAAATTTCAAAAGCTTCATTAGAATAGGCAATCTTGATATTTTTTTGTTTAGCCAGTCCTTCTGCTTGATGAAATTGCTCTTTAGAACAGTTATCTTTATCAAAAACACACCAGATTTGATCGAATGAGTCATCTTTGTTTAGATTATCTATAATCTTAATAGCTTTTTCGACTAAACTAAAACTATTTTTACCTTCACCTTTCACCATGACTTCAATTTTCTTAGGAACAGTAAAAGCCTTAAAATAGTTAACTTCAGTTCTTTCTCCCTCGCAAACAATTAAAAATCTTTTTCTTGTTTCTCTAGTCTTAGTTTGGCGACGCAAATAATCAGAAGTATTCCTATTTTTACCCATACTAACCATAACGACCTTGAATATAATCTTTTTCAAAGGTATCATTATTATTAATATCAGCAAATTCCACCAAAGAATATAAATCTGTTGCTCCTTGATGATTTTTTTCGGTAAACCAAATTTGATCCCTCCTCAAAAATTTATGACTAAGTAAATTAATATCGTGAGTAGTAAAAATAAGTTGAGCATTTTTGGGATTAGTTTTCTGAGAATTAAATAATTCGATTATATTTCTAGTCATTAGAGGATTAAGTCTGGCATCTAATTCATCAATTACTAAAACTTCCCCTTTTTGCAAAGTGTCTAAAATCGGTGCTGACAGAGCAAAAATCTTTTTAGTTCCATCAGATTCATGATTGTCCATATCAAAAATTTCTAACTCAATCATTTTACCTGTTGAGTCATACTTTGGATGATAGGTTTTTATGGTAGCGGACTTTATTTCACCGCTAGAGTGACTGATGATATTTCTGACAACATCCGGTAAATCTTGCGGGAGACTGTCTAAGGAAATTTTTCTGCTTTCTATTTCTAGGTTGAGATTGTCAATACTTAAATCTAATTTTTTAATTAACTTAGTTACATCATCAATCAAATCTTGTCTATCAGAAATATATCTAATCGTAATATCTTTTAAAATTCCAACATCTAACCCATACACAACACCTAAGCGACCAAACCAAGGGACAATTTCTACCGCTAGAGAATCATTAAATTGAGCTGCTAGTGATAAAAACAGAGTATTTTTTTTTGTCAATCCTTTTAGCATATTACCTTGTTCAATATTTTTGCTATATTCTATTTTATCGTCTTGCCGATTAAAAATTTTAGTTTCACGACTTCTGGGCGTACAAAATAACCATTCGGAAACTACTCGCTTTTGAGTTACTTCAAATCCATATCTATAGCATTTCTGATTCACAAGAGGTACATTATCAATGCTGAAAAGCTTAATTAGCAAAGGTTAAGCTGTGCCTCACAGATGCGATGACCGCTATATAAGTTTTATTTTTTAGCTGAAAAACTATTTCAAAAAAGGATGGTTTATCAACAGTTTCGGTACTTAATCGTGTGGAAACGAGGTCTATACTGATAGTTTTTTCCACAAAATAGTCCTAAAAGTGTTGCCTAGTAAGCATTTCACGATTCCATAAGCAAAAATTATCACACAAAGTCGAGAAGATCCAAGTGTTCCACATCTATTTTGTCAGTGATTTGTAATTTAGCAGAATTCATGACAAACCGTCGCATAAAATTGAATGCCAGAATTAAATTACTCTTACCACTGGCATTTGCTCCATAAATAGCGGCACTTTTCAGTAAACTAAATTGTTGATTAACCTTAAAAACATTATTTTTATCAAGCTCATCATTATCATTGGCCTCCTCCGCAGCTACCATACTGAGAGTTACTACATCTTTAAAAGAGCGATAATTGCCGACACTAAATCCGATGAGCATTGCATATTAACCCTAAAAGTCTCTAAGGAATAAAGGAGACGATACTTTTATTTTATCCACTTGTTGAGCATTTGAACAAGAATTGTCGTCAGAATCGGCAAACAATCACAGGAAAAAAGGTAAGGAAAATCAATTCCTTACCTGAGGATTGTACACTTCTGACAACAAATTTACACTTTTGCTGACTCTTTAACTAACTTGTCCCAACCCAATTCCTTGAGGTTATTGTTGCGACGCAGGGGACGAGTAGCTAACTCTAAAATATCTCGGGCATTGGTGAAACCATGAATTTGAGCAAAAGTAAATTCTACCGACCATTTAGTGTTAATTCCCCGCGCTTCTAAGGGATTTGCATGGGCCATTCCTGTAATCACTAAATCGGGTTTTAACTCGTAAATGCGCTGAATCTGATTGTAGTTATCAGGTTTTTCGATAATTTTCGGGATGGGAACACCCATATCATTACAGGTTTTTTCTAGTAATGCTAATTCGGCCGCTTGGTAGCGTTTATCCATGTAAGGAATACCGATTTCATCACAAGTCATCCCGCAACGAATTAGGAAACGTGCCAAGGAAATTTCTAGTAAATTATCCCCCATAAAGAAGACCGATTTACCGCGCACAAGTTGCAGATAATCCTCTAAACTTTCCCAAATTTTTGCCTCTCTTTCCTCTAATCCCTGCGGTTCTACTCCCAAAACCGAACAGATTTTTTCTATCCAAGCGCGGGTTCCATCCGGACCGATGGGAAAGGGTGCGCCAATTAATTTACACTTACGACGACGCATTAAAGTGGTGGCAGTTCGTGATAGAAAAGGATTGACACCAGCGACATAATAACCTTCTTCAATTACCGGTAATTCAGTAAAACGTTTGGCCGGCAACCAACCATCAATTTTAACTCCTTGTTTTTTTAATTCTAGGGTTAAATTAGTCACAATCGGGTCAGGAACAGAACCAAATAAAACTAAAGGAGGATGGTCTTTATATTCCGATTCTTCCTGTTTAATTTCTTCTTTTTTCCGTCCAAAAGTTAAGAGTTTCTGGATAGCATTCCGTTCTTCTTTTTCATCTTCGTGCTTAACTTTTTCGGGACATTTATGCACCATAGAAGCGAGGACGGTATCTTCCCCTTGAGTAAAGGCATAATCTAAACCATTAGCGCGCGCTGTCACGATAGGAATACCGATTTCTGACTCTAGTTTTGGTGCTAATCCTTCCAAGTCCATTTTGATTATTTCGGTGGTACAAGTACCGATAAAAACGATAACGCTAGGGTTTCTATCTCGTTTAATTTGTAAGCAGAGGCGTTTTAGTTCTTCGTAGTCTTTTAGTTGAGCGGAAATATCCCCTTCTTCTAATTCAGCCATAGCATAACGTGGTTCGGCAAAAATCATCACACCCATAGCATTTTGCAGGAAGTAACCACAGGTTTTTGTGCCGATAACAAGGAAGAAACTATCTTCGATTTTTTGGTATAACCAAGCAACACAGCTAATCGGACAAAAGGTGTGATAGTTGCCGGTTTCACAATCAAATTGTAAAGCGCTCGGTTCTTGAATGGCGGTCATGTTTTTTGGGTCTCCTTTAACTTAGTTTATTGAGGTTTTCTCGTTTTATCTGTTCTCTAATCTTTTGTAGTTCACTATCTTGTGATGGATTAAAAGTTTCTAGTTTCTTCTTCTGACGGATCAAAATTCAATCCTCAGACTTCTACCAGTTTGTCCCCATCGGAATTAAGCTGACAAAAGAAATACATACATACTGATAACTTAAGTTCTAAAGCTGCATCGAGTTGGGTGGTGGGCCAGTGGGTAGGGTGGGTTAGGCGACGATAAGTTAGGCTATTAACTAATAAGTTAATTATTCGCCGTAACCCACCCAGAAAAAGAGTTTATTGGTGGTTATTGGTGGTTATTGGTGGGTTACGCTATCGCTAACCCACCCTACAAAATAATCTAAACCATCATCAGGTCTAATTCTTCCTCGGCGTTAACTTTGGGTTTATCAGCATTAAGATAGAAATCCGATAATAAAGTGAATAATTCCCGGTCGGCAGATTCTTTGGGAATAACTCCTTCTGGTTTGGCTAAAATCTGATCGGCAATGTTGAGATAATAGTCACAAACATAACTTAACATCGGATCCTTGTCGGCCATTTCAAAGAGAGTTTGACCTTTAACTCTGGAGACGCGAATATCTTCAATTAAGGGTAAAACTTCTAACACTGGCATGGGAACATGATCCACATATTTATTAATTAAATCGCGTTTTGAGGTGCGATTACCAATTAATCCGGCTAGTCGCAGGGGATGGGTGCGCGCTTTTTCACGGACGGAAGCGGCGATGCGATTGGCGGCAAAAAGAGCATCAAAGCCGTTATCTGTGACAATTATGCAGTAATCGGCGTAATTTAAGGGTGCGGCAAATCCCCCACAGACCACATCCCCCAAAACATCGAACAAAATCACGTCAAATTCATCAAAAGCGTTCAATTCTTTTAATAATTTCACCGTTTCCCCGACGACGTAACCGCCACAACCAGCACCGGCCGGAGGGCCACCCGCTTCCACACATTTGACACCACCGTAGCCGTCATAGATAACGTCTTCTGGCCAGATGTCTTCGTAGTGAAAATCTTTTTCTTGCAGGGTATCGATGATTGTGGGAATAAGAAAGCCTGTCAGGGTGAAGGTGCTATCATGCTTGGGGTCACAGCCTATTTGCAGGACTTTTTTGCCTCTTTTGGCTAAAGCGGCCGAAATATTACAGCTTGTTGTCGATTTACCGATGCCACCTTTTCCGTAGACTGCGAGCGTTAAAGGCATGGAAGTTCTCCTAAATGTGCGCTTGAATGGTGAGTTTGTTTATCAGTGCTTTGATCGCCATTATTGACCATCTCCCCACCCCTTGGAAAGAGGCTCAATTTTTATCTGCTATAGCTAGAGTGAGATTGAAAGCGTAAAAATTAGATAAATAATCTTTTAGAGCTTATAAAGTTTATTAAAGTCATAAAAACTTATAAAAACAGCTTTGTTTATACATTTACTTTAAATACAAACAATAAACAAAAAATCGCCAAAGCTTTACAAAAACTCGATAAACAGGGTTTTACCGTGCCAAACCCAGACAAAAAAGGTCAAGATAGAGGCAGTCTAGAGACTGATGTAAGATTTTCGTGAATAATCATTACAATTTTCCCGGTCAGCAGATTAAATAAATAGATCCTGAGAAGGACGCCGAAAGGCTGTAGTACAATTAGAACAAAGTACCTGTAGGGTTTCCTATGCGAGTTAAGCAAAAAACGCTGACTACACTCTTATTAGAAAATAAGGCTCCTAAATATCGTCCTTTTCTGGGTTTTTTTCTGGCTGGGGTTCCCTTGCTCTTTTTAGCCTATGTGGTTTCTTTCCAGCGCGCTTATCTCAACTGCATTAGGTTAAGCACAAAAAGGATAGATTGTCAATATGTCCAAGAGTATAATTTTCCTGTTTCTAGTCGGGAAAATTTTTCTTTAACTCACATTAAAGCTACGGCTGTCTATCAAGAAGTTTTTATCAGTGTTGAGCAGAAAAAAACTGTTAATAACACGGTTTTATTGGTCGGAAGAAATAACTATCTCTACATCGAGAATTTTCGGGATGTGCAGTCAGCTAGTGATTTTAAAACTCGATTTGATAGTTTTGTGAATAGATATCAAGCTCAGGAAATTATTGCCAAAAGTCCCCTAGATACCTTGTCAGCACTGCTAGAACACCACCATAATTATCGCTATTATCTCTGGGGTATGTTATGCTTATTGTCAGGTCTATTGTTACTTTATGATGTCAGCTATTGGGAGAGTTATGTCTTTAATCAGGGTACCTCTACCCTAACCCGTAAGCGACAACATTTAATTTTTAGAAGTGAAAGTGATTATCTTCTAGAGAGAATTGTTGAGGCAAAAGTAGAAGAGTACAAAGGCTTTTTGGGGTCTAATTACCGACGGATTATTTTAACCTTATCCAACGGGGAAAAAATTATCCTCAATTGCCGGTTACTGGAATCTATCAGTAACGGAAAAAGGGAAGAAAAAATTCTGGCAATGATTGCCGAAAAGTTAAACTTAACTCAAGAGGAAGTGTTAATCTAAGTAAATGCGCTCAAATTCTAGTTATTTAAAGTCTCTTTTTTTCGGTTTCCTATTAGTGACCGTGTTAGTTTATATATTGCGCGGCATGGGAATATTATCTTTTTTACCCGGAGGATTAATTTTGTTATTAATTCTCTCTTCCGTGGTGACGGGAATTATCTACGGAATCGATAAAACCCGCCGTTTTTAGGAAAATATTGGCTCTTCCTTCCAGACAGAAACGAGAAGGCCGCATCTCATTTTTGTAAATCTACTAAGTTGGGATTTTTAGGGGGAAACTCTCTGCTAAAGTCGGGCCTTACTTTCGATTTTATCACTCAATCCAAGCTTTTGGGGGGTTCTACTCCCCAAACCCCGGAGCGCATTAGTTTTTCGGTGGGATGCTTACAGACAGCTGCTGATACTAAATCTGGTTATTAAAAACTGATTATTTATTTTCCCCTTTGCATGAGTGCCTCTTGCATGAGTGCCTCTCCTCATAACTAGCCTATACTCAACGGATTTAGTATGATATATCTGTAATAATTTAAAAGTCACTGATAATTGCTGATTGTCGGTATTTCTGCAAATGTGAGATACACCCAACGAGAAGAATCCAACGGTTCTAACGTCAATGTCAAGATTGCGGTAGTTAGTTTCTGAGCAATCCCACTGATAAAAATATCGGCTGCATCTCCTATTTGTGATCTGAGATGCAGCCATTGCTAAAGGCTAACACACCTAGGCTAATTAACCCGGGACTAAAGAAGATTTGAACGCAAAAATTTTCTCGATCACCTCTTCTACCACCTTATCAGGAGTGGAAGCACCGGAAGTCACTCCGACGGCAATTTTTCCCTCATTTAACCAGTTATCGGTGATGATTAAATCGTCCCCTAAAGGTTTATGTTCGATGCGATTACCGGGGAGAATACGCTCGGCACTATCGATATGATAGGAGGGAATGGCACGCTCGATCGCTATTTCCTGTAGGTGAGTGGTATTAGAGGAATTATAACCCCCAATTACCACCATTAAAGAAAGCGGTTCTTTCCCCAGTTCAAACATGGCATCTTGACGCTCTTGAGTGGCATCACAGATAGTATTAAAACTCATGAAATGATCTTTAAAATCGATCGGTCCGTACTTTCTCAACATAGTATGCTCAAAGAGTTTGCCAATTTCCTCCGTTTCACTTTTCAGCATCGTGGTTTGATTGGCAATACCGATATAATCTAGATCGCGATCGGGATCGAAACCCTGGGAATGTGCATTTTTAAACTTCTCTAAGAACTCATTTTTATCGCCACCGTGGAGAATATAATTAGCGACATAATTAGCTTGATCCAAATTTAAAACGATTAGATAAGTGCCAGCAAAAGAGCTAGTGGCGATCGTTTCTTCGTGATTATATTTCCCGTGAATAATCGAAGTGTGGTCGCTTTTTTTGTGCTTTTCCACGGAATTCCACACCTTAGAAACCCAGGGACAAGTGGTATCCACAATCATGCAACCCTTATCGTTAAGTATTTGCATTTCCGAGACACTGGCCCCAAAAGCAGGTAAAATCACCACATCCCCCGATTCCACCACACTAAAGTCTTTTTGGCCATTTTCGACCGGAATAAAACCCACGGCCATGGAGCGCAGACGCTGATTAACCGAGGGATTGTGAATAATTTCGTTAGTAATCCAGATACGTTCCAGGGGAAAATGTTGACGAGTTTCGTAGGCCATGGCAACAGCGCGTTCTACCCCCCAACAAAACCCAAAAGCTTGAGCGAGATAGATCGTCACGTCCCCCCGTTGTAAACGATAATTATTTTCACGAATTTCTTGGATCAGGTCGCTTTGATACTCATTGGTCATCGCATCCATTACTTCCTCTTTATGACCGAATCCCTTGCGGTTATAGTTATCCGATTGCTGTAGGGTACGTTTAAAGGATTTTGTATCCATGATTCTCTGATAGGGGTATTGGTGGCGCTAAATTGGGCGAGACAGTAGCTTGCCATATATTAAAAATACCTTATCTAGTCAGCGCAGGAAGCCTTTAGAGGCTAGAGAGAAATTTCTCGTCGATATCGTAACCAAACTGTTGAGCGAAAAATTTTAAGCGAGATAAAGCAGGAATTTGCTGACTTTTCAGCCAATCAGACAAAATAAAGAGTTTTTGCATCACAAAAATCTCCAAAGCTTCGGGATTATATTGAATTCCTTCCCCGCGATGGAATTGATGGGGGACCAACATAGCAGCATAACGGGCGATTTCTCCATGTTTTGGGTCAAGAATAAAGATTAACCAGGGATAAACCGCATCTAAACGCAGAAACCACAGCCTGACTTCTGGTATCTCCGATAATTCCCGCATATCACCCTCCGCGCGAGGATAATCTATCTCTAATTGTAGAGCTTGTTCCAGTTCGGCGATCGCTGATTGGGACTGATAATCTTGAATAATAGTCTCTAAAGATGATAGATCGAGATTTTGAATCTGATTGGGGTTAAGAGCGATTTTGACAGTCATAGGCGCAAATAAAAGGTTATATCGGGCGAAATTACCGTTTTTTATCCCCAGATCGGCAATGATCTATCTCAGAAAATACTCTCGATCGGGACAAAAAAACTAAGTATGACTATTCTCTCACTCCGGAGCGAGAGAGGGAAACTGGACTAAAATCCCCAAGGTTGGATTTCTCCTACAATTTAACCTCTCTTGCACACCGGGGTTTTTTAGTCGGCAAAATCGGGAACCAGGGACAAGAATAAATTAGTCAATTTATGGGAAAATAAGCGCATCTTCTCCGCTTTTATCCCATGCAAGCCAACTTTTTTACTAATATCCTCTTACCCGTTGCCCTAGGCGTTTTAATGTTAGGCATGGGATTGGGATTAATTCTCGCCGATTTTCAGCGTATCACCCGTTATCCCAAAGCAGTTCTGATCGGTTTAGTCAATCAAATTATTATCTTACCGATCGTCGGTTTTATCGTTGCTTCTATCTTACCTCTCCGTCCAGAAATTGCCGTCGGTTTAATGATTGTCGCCATTTGCCCCAGCGGTCCTTCCTCCAATGTTTTAACCTATTTAGCTAAGGGAGATGTGGCCCTTTCTGTTACTTTAACCGCTTTTAGCAGCATCATCACCATTTTCACCATTCCTTTTTTAGCTAGTTTGAGCTTACAGCATTTTATGGGTGAAAGTGCCGCCATCTCCTTACCCATTGGTTCTACTATGGCGCAGATATTTTCGATTATAGTTTTACCCCTGGTTATCGGTATGACTATCCGCCATTACTTCCCTTTACTGGCCAAAAGTCTGGAACCGATAACTAATCGTTTAGCCGTGATTTTTCTAGCAGTTATTATCTGCTTATTAATAATCCGAGAATCGGAACGGTTGCCCCTATTCATTGCTCAAGCTGGCATCGCAGTGATCATTTTACATACGATTGCTTCCCTAATTGGCTTTTTTAGTGGTCGTTTATTTCAATTAACTATTCCCCAAAGAATTTGTATCGCAATTGAAGTGGGTATTCAAAGCGGCACTTTAGCTATTGCTATCACTGCCGGTTTATTAAAGAATCCCGATCTAACCATTCCCGCAATTGTCTATAGTTTATGGATGTATGTCAGCGCTTTTATCGCTGTTTATTATGGTCGCAAAAAAGCAGCTTTGGCAAAATAGATAAATGGGGTGATAGGATATAGCTAAAAACTGATAACTGATTATGTTAATTGGTAAATATTTAACCCTAGAAGAATTATCTACCTGTTCCCAAACCTATCAAAAGTATGCAGCGCAAATCGCTCCCTACCCAAAAAATCCTGCAACCATAACCGCTTGGCAAAATCTCGCTCACTTTATTATCGATCCAATTATTGATAACTTTGGTCGAGAAAAATTCCAATTAACCTACGGATTTTGTTCCAATGATCTGAGAAAACTTCTCCAAAAAAAAGACCCAATCACTGGCTTAAAAAACGGTAGAATCGATCCCAGTTGCGATCAACATTGCGCCCACGAAATTAATCAAAAAGGTCAATATTATTGTCAGCGATTGGGGGCAGCCTGTGATTTTCGGATTATCGATTTAACGAGCGATCGCCTGATCGATTGGATTTTAACCGCAAAATTACCCTTTGATTCTCTCTATTTTTACGGAATTAATCGCCCGATTCATATCAGCTATGGACCCCAACATAAACGAGATCTATGGACTTTTACCCCTAAAGGAACACCGACTAAAAAAGGTTTACAATCATGGTTAGAAGCCGCTAAATCTATCGATTCTGAAGCTAAAAAATCCCCCAAAATCGGGGGATAACCAAGACTTAAAACCGTCTTCTTTTAGATTTCTGGCTCCAGATCGTCCTCGTCGTCCTCATCGGCCGGTTCCGTGGGGAAAGGAACCGAACCCATGTCTAATTTATCCCGCAATAACTTCTCAATTTCCGCCGCTACTTCTGGCTTTTCTTCGAGATATTTAACGGCATTATCGCGACCCTGGGCAATATTTTCGCCATTATAGCTATACCATGCCCCTTTACGAGTAACTACGTTCGTTTGTTCGGCGATATCGAGCATACAACCCACTTGGGAAATGCCTTTACCGAAGATAATATCAAATTCAGCAATCCGGAAAGGAGGCGCGACTTTATTTTTAGCCACCTTAACTTTAGCCCGAATTCCGTATTCCCCTTCCGTGCCTTTTTTCAAAGTTTGAATGCGACGGATATCTAAACGTACCGAGGCATAAAATTTTAAGGCCGTCCCCCCGGTGGTCACTTCAGGATTGCCGTAGGTAACACCGATTTTTTGCCGCAGTTGGTTGAGGAAAATCACCACACAACCCGATTTACCAATATTACCGGCAATTTTTCGCAGGGCTTTACTCATCAAACGGGCCTGCAAACCCACCTGATTATCCCCCATTTCCCCTTCAATTTCCGCCCGCGGCACTAAAGCGGCCACCGAGTCGATGACAACGATATCCACGGCCGAAGAACGCACTAACTGGTCAACTATTTCTAAGGCTGCCTCCCCTGTATCCGGTTGTGCCACCAGTAAATTATTGATATCTACCCCTAAATCTTCCGAATAGGTGGGATCTAAAGCGTGTTCCGCATCGACAAAGGCTGCCACTCCCCCAGCTTTCTGCACTTCTGCGATCGCATGGAGGGCTAAAGTGGTTTTTCCAGAACTTTCTGGCCCGTAAATTTCGACGATGCGGCCTTTCGGTAGGCCGCCACCCAAAGCCATATCTAGGGTTAAAGCACCACTAGGCACGGTTTCTACCCGCATCCGGGTCGCGTCTCCCAAACGCATAATCGAACCTTTGCCAAAGTTGCGCTCGATTTGATTTAAGACTAAGCCTAAGGCTTTATCTCGATCAGGATTACTTGTCGTTGTCGCCATTAATTTTGTCCCAGTTTTCTTAAGTAGTACAGTAGTATCTAAAGATTGTAGCCTGTTTTGATCTTGATCACCAAAAAGTTAGAGACTTTTTCCAGAATGGTGATCGAAAATCAAAAGTTTTGATTTTTACAGCCAAGGTCGGCTCAACTGTTCTAATTGCGTCACCTCTCGCGCTTCTAAACTCCATCCTAACGCCCCAGCATTTTCCCTCGCTTGGGCCGCAGTTTTTGCCCCCGGAATGGGAATCACATCCCCTTGGGCGATTAACCAATTGAGGGCCACTTGTGCGGGGGTTTTTTGGTATTTTGCGCCCAATTCTTGCAGTACCCTTAAAATTGGGGCTATTTTCTCCAAACCTTCTTTTTTGAACCGCGAGTCAACTTTTCTGGCTCCATCGGGCAAATTCTGGCTTTCTGGGCTATATTTACCCGTCAGTAGTCCTTGAGCGAGGGGGCTGTAGGCAAGGATGGTGACACCTAATTCCTTGGCTGTGGCTAAAATTGCCTTAGTTTCTATTTTGCGATACAAAAGCGAATACTGCACCTGATTGACCGCTAAGGGAACCTCTTTTTTCGCCAAAATCTGGCTTGCTTGACGCATTTGCTCGGCGGAATAATTACTTACGCCCACTGCAGCAATACGGCCTCGTTTTACTTCTTCAGCTAGGGCATTCATTAGGGTTTCTTGGCTAATCAGGAAGGTGAAGGGCCAATGTACTTGGTAAAGGGTAATTTTATCGGTTTTTAGACGGTTTAAGCTCTCTGTAATGGCATTATGAACGGCATTCGCCCCAAATCGCCACGGTACGGGGGCAAACTTACTGGCAATATCGATGGGAATATCAGTCTCTTGAGTAAATTTTCCTAAGAGTCGTTCCGATTCCCCCAGTCCATAGACTTCGGCAGTGTCAAAAAAGGTGATTCCTGCCTCTACTGCCGCTTTAAAGGCCGCTTCTACCTGACTAGCTCCGTATTCCTTGCCATAGTTCCAGAATAGTTTATCTCCCCATGCCCAAGTCCCGATTCCTAAGGCACTGACGGAAATTCCTGTTTGTCCGAGATTAGCGGTTTGTCTAGTCATATTCCCTACAAAGAATGACAGCGTTTCCCATTTAAAGATGAAGTGTAACCTATATTTGGTCTGACTCACCATTAACCCCCTTTTTTGATTCCGGGAAATTCGCACCCATAAGTAATGGGAAAGGACTTGACTTTGCCGGCGACTTGCGCTATGCTTTTCTTATCATGGGAATCCGTGCAAAATTTTTAAAAACGCACAGATTCCCATTATGAATAAAATCTTTTAAAAATATTATCTCAAAATCTGCCGACAAAAGCAAGCAAAATTTCGCCCCTAATTGTTAAGTTTTGTTAATCAAGAAATGCAGAGATCAGCAAGGTAAAAAAATCGAAATCTCTTGCCGATCTTGTTTGTCTGCTTGATTGTCGGTTAACCTATGATTAGGTTAGGCGAATTTTGCGCTTTGACTAATTGTTAGTGCTAACTTCTGTGGTTTCAACAATTGCCGTCGGTTGGCAGGGGGTAGGTGGAAATTTCTCTGGCAAAGAGAAGCCTAAAAATGATGCGATCGCAATTATCGTGCTGATAATTTTGGCAAGACTGACAAGGTCTTCTCTGTACTTCAACCAATATTTATACATAATCATCAATCCTTTTATTTAGGAGGTGAACTATCTTTAGATTAAAAAACAATTGATTATTTGTCATCCTCAAAAGTCCTCAAAAGTCCTGAAAACGGTACTTGTTTTAGGTACTATCAAGTAACCTGACAGGGTACTGAAAAGTAATCTTAAGTCCTGTTACCTATAAAAATAATGATAATGAATGAACTAAAAATGACTGAAATTGAAACCCTTTCTTGGTTTGAATTAGAAAGACTGGTTAATGATCTGAAAAAAAAGCATACAAACAAGGGATTAACGGACGTGGAGACAAAAATATTAAAAGGTATTTTTGAGGATAAAAAATATGCTGATCTAACGGAAGAAATTGGACAAGAAGAACAGTCAATCAAGAATGCAGCTTCTAGTTTATTTAAAATCTTGTCAGAGCAAACAGATGAAAAGATTGGAAAGAGTAATCTGATTACTGCTTTGGCAAGGTATAGAGATAATTCTCAGACATTTGATCATAACAATAAACCGCAACCTCAGCAATCGGATAGAGTTCTTGAATTAGTTATTGAGGTAGGTATAGACGACCTGACACCAGAGAAAATTGATAAGATTAACAACCTTATTCAAAAAATTGCCAGAGACAACACGATCAAGCCTATTATGAAACTTAAAGGCAGTATTCGGCTATTTTTAGAAGGTTCGGAAGATGGACTACAGCGCCTAGCAGATTTACATCAATCGGGGGAATTGCAAGCCCTTCTCAATGAACTTAAATCAGACGATATACCCGAAATTATCGTCAAAAAAGCAGAGTTCACTACAGATGCAAAAGTTATTGAAAAAGCCGAATTAATTAAGGCAATTCGAGAGGGAACAATCGGTAAGACAACTCTACAACAAGTTGATTTAAGTGGGGCTTTCCTGATTGGGGCTAACCTGAGTGGGGCTAACCTGAGTGGGGCTAACCTGAGAGGGGCTAACCTGATTGAGGCTGACCTGAGAGGGGCTATCCTGAGAGGGGCTTTCCTGAGTAGGGCTTTCCTGATTGAGGCTAACCTGAGTGGGGCTAACCTGATTAAGGCTAACCTGATTGGGGCTAACCTGATTATCGATAAGACAACTCTACAACAAGTTGATTTAAGTGGGGCTATCCTGATTGAGGCTGACCTGAGTTGGGCTAACCTGAGAGGGGCTAACCTGAGTGGGGCTAACCTGAGTGGGGCTAACCTGAGTGGGGCTATCCTGAGTAAGGCTATCCTGAGTAAGGCTAACCTGATTGGGGCTAACCTGAGTGGGGCTAACCTGATTAAGGCTAACCTGATTGGGGCTAACCTGATTGGGGCTAACCTGAGTGGGGCTATCCTGAGTAAGGCTATCCTGAGTAAGGCTAACCTGAGTGATGCTAACCTGAGTGGGGCTATCTTGAGTTGGGCTAACCTGAGTGGGGCTTTCCTGAGTGGGGCGGAAGTTGAAAACGCTATCTTTATCGATGCAACGGGGATCACCCCTGAACAAAAACAGGATTTGAGCGGAAGTTGAAAACGCTATCTTTATCGATGCAACGGGGATCACCCCTGAACAAAAACAGGATTTGATTCGACGAGGGGCAATTTTTGGGGATAATTCTAACGATCGCAGTAAAGCATTAGTTTAAAACAGCCTTTGATCTCCACCTTCAGCAGAGATTTAGGTAGGGTTGGCTGAATAAATGTGAAATATAGACGAGGTAAGGGGTTTGGCGGCCTGTTTGGCCAAGCAGCTGCAAGATTTTCAAGCTGGTGGCTCAAGAGATTTAGGTAGGGTTGGCTGAATAAATGTGAAATATAGACGAGGTAAGGGGTTTGGCGGCCTGTTTGGCCAAGCAGCTGCAAGATTTTCAAGCTGGTGGCTCAAAAACCTTGTATCTTAACCGGCGATCGCCCTTACTTTTTCAGCCAACCCATAATTAATGGGAAAGGACTTGACTTTGCCGGCGACTTGCGCTATGCTTTTCTTATAATGGGAATCTGTGCAAAATTTTTTTAGACACATAGATTTCCATTATGAATAAAATCTTTTAAAAATATTATCCCAAAATCTGCCGAGAAAAGCAAGCAAAATTTTGGCGATAATTGTTAAGTTTTGTTAACAAAGAAATACAGAGATCAGCAAGGTAAAAAAATCGAAGTCTCTTGCTGATCCTGTTTGTCGCCTAAGCTATGATTAGGTTAGGTGAGTTTGGCGCTTTTCTCGGATTAAGATTAACCCACCGCAAACCCTGTATATTCTCTGACTAGGGGTTCATGAAAGGCTAAAACAATATCTTCTTTAGGAACGCCTAAATTAACTAATTCATTGGCAATTCCTACCTCAGTGCCATCATGTTGTATCCAGATTTTACCTTTTTTAATATCGAGATGCAAAACACAACCATGATATCTTCGTCTATTTTTCCAGCCAACATACATCAATTGATAGTGATCGCCAACTGTATCAAAAATCAATTGTTGTTCAATCGGATCTTTAGATGAACCTAGCTGAGAATATTCAGTAATGACTTGCTTGACATAGTGACGATATTGTTCTAATTTTTCCATGCGACAATTACCTCCCCAATCGGATCATAAATAAGCAGGTAAATTTGAAATCGTTTAACGACAGTTTGAATAAATCGCAATTCAAAAAAACTATAATAAATATCTAAAGGAACAGCTAAATATAACTGTCTTTTAGGTTCTTTTTCTTCTAAAGCAACACGATAATTAAAGAATTGTCCAATAGCAGTATGAAATTCTGAAATACTGGATTTACCGATAAAACTTTTAATTTCAACGGCTATCTTTTCATTGTCTTTTTCTGCGGCTATCAGTTGCTCTGCTCCTAAATCGACATACATTTCTACATCACCCACTTCAATCCTTAAAGGGTCATCCGTAATGATCCAACCCTCTTTTTCTAATCCTTTTCTCACTGCACCATGAAAACGATCTTTAGCAGACATGAATTTTGAAGTTAGCAGGCATAATAATTGTTAATTATAACATTTCGTCATGACGAGCGACAGGGTGAGAACATCTCAAACCCTATTGACAATTGGCCAATTTTGTGATCCGCGTGGGCATTTCAAGTGATAAGCTAAGACGTATTTAAACCGCTTATTCTGAGATTAGCCCCCCTTGCCTGATCTCAACAAGCAATTTGAATTACGAACAGCTTAACTAGCTGACATCCATCGTGATAAAATCGGCCTTGTCTTTCTTCTGCCAGCGCGACGCCGAGCGGCGGTATGTTGAGCTTATTTCCCCCTTTACTTTTTACTTGGTATAACTCGTGCAGGTTTTCATTTATCATACTCCCGAACTTACCCCCGTCCATACTCTACCCGATTGCGCCGTCGTTATCGATGTTTTAAGAGCGACAACCACGATCGCCACTGCCCTCAATGCCGGTGCGGAAGCAGTGCAAACTTTTAGCGATCTGAAAACCCTGATGCAGGTGAGTGATAGCTGGCAACCAGAAAAACGTCTCCGGGCAGGAGAAAGAGGTGGCGCGAAAGTGGAAGGCTGCGATCTGGGCAATTCTCCCCTCGATTGTACCCCTGATTTAATGAAAGGTCGTCGTCTGTTTATCAGCACCACTAACGGCACTCGCGCTCTGCAAAGAGTGGAAGAATCCCCGATCGTGATCACTGCGGCCATGATCAATCGGCAAGCTGCCGTTAATTACCTATTGGATAAGCAGCCCGATACCGTCTGGATTGTTGGCTCTGGTTGGGAAGGGGGTTATTCTCTGGAAGATACGGCCTGTGCTGGAGCGATCGCCGATGCGCTACAAGAACAATCGGGGCAAATGGCGATCGGGAATGATGAGGTTATTGCCTCGATCGCTCTTTATCGTCAATGGCAAAATGATCTTTTAGGAATGTTCCACAGTTGTAGTCACGGTCAGCGCCTCTTGCGTCTCCACTGTCAAGAAGATTTAAAATACTGCGCTAATATTGACTCTCTTGATGTTTTACCGATCCAAAAAGAACCGAGCATTTTAGTCAAACTTTAGACATTACTACCCACAGAAAGGGTCATCCGTGCGGGTAGGAGTATCGATCCTACCCAGATTCCTTTATTTATAGTTTACCGACCATGACTATCGATTCTTTACTGCAATCTTTTCAGCGTTTTGGGGTTAATCTCGGTTTAGAAAGAATAAAAAATCTGCTGGAGATTTTAGGCAATCCCCAAGATAAAATTCCGATTATTCATGTCACGGGAACTAATGGCAAAGGTTCAGTTTGTGCCTATCTATCCTCTATTCTCAGCACTGCTGGTTACAAAGTCGGACGTTATATTTCTCCCCATTTAATTGATTGGACGGAAAGAATCTCTATTAATGGCGAAAATATTGAAACTGCGACTTTAGAAAACCTGCTTAAGTATATACAATCGCGTATCGATCCCCAGCAGGAAAGTCCTACTCAATTTGAGGTAATTACTGCCGCTGCTTGGCTGTATTTTGCTCGGAAAAAGGTGGATATTGCCGTGATGGAAGTGGGTTTAGGAGGAAGATTAGATGCGACTAATGTCTGCGCTCAACCTTTAGTGACTGTCATCACTTCTATTAGTCGGGAACATTGGCAAAATTTAGGTCCCACGGTTGCTGATATTGCCGGGGAGAAAGCGGGGATATTAAAAGCGAATTGTCCCGCAGTTATCGGACAATTACCGGAATCAGCGCAGGGGGTAGTTAGGGAGAGAATCAAGCTGTTAAATTGTCCGACGGTATGGGTAGAAGCTGCCGAAAAAATTGCCGATAATCGCGCTAAATATCAAGGGTTAGAATATCCTTTATCCTTAGCGGGAGATTTTCAATTAACTAATTCTGCTATAGCGATCGCTGTTGTTAATATTTTACGTCAGCAAGGTTGGCAAATTAGCGATGAAGTCGTGCAAGAAGGAATGGCAAAAACTCGCTGGTTAGGACGGTTACAAACCGTTAATTGGTGTCAGCGAGAAATCTTAATAGATGGCGCTCATAATCCTGCTGCTGCTATTGGTTTAAGGCAGTATGTAGATAGTTTAAAAGCCCCAAAAATTATCTGGGTGATGGGAATTTTATCGACCAAAGATCATCAGGAAATATTCCAAGCTTTATTAAGAAAAGGCGATAGTTTATATTTAGTTCCTGTGCCAGATCATAGCAGTGCCAATCCTGAAACCTTAGCGGAATTAGCGACATCAATTTGTCCAGAATTATCTCACCTAGAGACTTGTTCCGATGTATTTTTAGGACTAAAAAAAGCCATCCAAGAATCTGCCGATAGTCAGATAATTCTCTGTGGATCGCTTTATCTAGTCGGTTACTTTTTAGGGAGTTTGTTTCAGGGAAAATAAAACATCAATTTTACTGGTGGTTTTATCAGGCATAGTGGCAGTAATTCCGATCCCGCGTACCGATTCTAAAAAGGCTTTTGTTTCCGGGGTTAATTCCGTGGCAGGAAGATTATTAATTCCTCCCGCTTTAGCGATAATTTGCTCCACATCGATGAAGAAATAACCGAGATTATTCTTGGGTAGATTAGCGGTAGATACTCGGAAATTCTCACTTTGGCTAATCGGTTGATTCGGTTGGGGTTGATAGGGAATTCCGACGGTCATTTTTAAGGTATCATTATTAGGCCAAGCATAGGTTAAAATCGCTTGTTCTTCCGCTTTCCATTCAGTCACATCTTCACCGGAAATTTGACTGTTTTTTATGGTGATAACAGGAACAGTTTTTACCAATTGATTTAACTTCTCGATAGTAGTTTTTGCCGCTTTATGATCGCCGGTTTGCCAGATCATCATTCCCCCAAAACCTAACCCTCCCAGCGCTTGCTGGTTGGGGATAATTCCAAAGGCAAATTCTCGATCCATCCAGTTAAAAACTTCTTTATCCGCGTCAAGGGTTGCCATCTGAAAATTCTCACGGATCTGACGCAGAAAAACTTGTAATTCTGGGTTAGTTTGGGACTGTTTTTCTACCTCTTCCCATCCCTGTTTAAGATTATTACCGCTCCAGACTGCGATGGTATCTCCGGGGAAATAATTTAAAACTTGATTTCTGCTAGGGGAAGGTAGGGTAGAAATAGTTTCAGGAGCAAGTTTAGCCACCATTTGTAATTGTAATCCCGTATCGGTGACACCCACTCCCGCGACAATATCTTGAATTTTTGCTAATTCTTGCCGACTTTGGGGGGATAAATTAGCATCTGCTCCCAAGATTCCGGCATAATCATCGATATAAATTGTCGCTAGGGTATTGGGTAGGTTGAGGGATTGGGAAAGCAGTTTTCTCACTTCTGGTTTACTGCTAAAAGATGGCTGTCCTCGGTAGGTATCGATCGCCGATTCTAACACCTTTTTATCGTAGGATATCAACAAAAAATCCCCCGCAACGGCAGTATAAATGGTGGTGTTATCCTGCCAATCTATAGCAGTAATTTTAATATCTTTGTAGTCACTGGTGCTAGTTTTGCGATTAACTTGTTGTCCTAGTTTTTTCTCGAATTCCGACGCTTTAATTTTATCTTTGATCCCGATAACCGTTAAGATTCCCGATTCCCCCGGTTTAGTTGCCGGAAGAAAAGCAAAGCTGATACTACCGATCCAAGGTTCGATATCCCGTTGATAATCAATCTTATCGGTGAAGATATTTTTTTGTAATTCTTCTAGTCCTTGACTAACCGCAGTTCGTGATTCAGGTGTACCATATTTAGCTAACACTGACCAAGCTTTTGCATCCGTGGAGACAAAACTACTAGCAAAGGCAGTTTCTGGGATAACTTTTGCCGATTCTAAGGGGGTGAATCTTTGCCAAGGTAGTTGTCCTCGTAGATAAAGATAGACACCTCCTGCGGTTACTGCTGTTAGTCCTAAGACGACTAAACAACCGGGTAAAAATGATTTTTTTGACATAGAATTGTGGTTTGGTTAAAAAGTTCAATACTTGGCGATCGATTTGTCTCTGGTTGTAGTTTCTAGAGAATTGGTTAATCTTTAGTAAGCTTTAATTATTATTATAGCTTCTGGAGGTACTAAGCTGTTGACTATCTAATTTACTCGTTAAGACTGTACGGGAGCGGGGGGAGGTAGTTTGCTCTTTTGTACTAAAATATCCAATACGCAGTTTAAATACAGTACAGCTTAGAATGATCAAATATTGTTGATATGAATACCATAAAAGGCTAATTTTATCATGAAACTGGACATGAGATAGACAAAATAGAATCATAGAATCTTTTATTCTTGATGAATTTCTGATTACTAAGTATGCAGAAATACAGACAAGAAAAATTACTGTTATTGGAAAATAGTTGAGATCAAAAAGTATTCTTGCTGAATTGGTGCATTTATTTCAAATATATTTATTTTAAAATATTAAAATTACTGCTGTTAACTCTGATGCTTAAAAAGCTATCGGAATCATAATAATTTCCTAGATAGGGTTGAAAAGTTCAGTCTTTTGAAAAAATAAGGTTATTATGAACCTATATTAGACCTCTTATAAAAATCAAAAATTGCTGAGGTTGATTAGGGTTAGGAGTCGGTCGTCAGGAGAATCAAGAATGAATAATAATCAATTAAATGGTCTATTTACAGATTTTATGCAATTTAATCCTTATTTTTGCCGTTTTTGAACCCTCAAAAATTAATTACGCAAGAGGTATTATGAAAAATGAGGCTCTCTTGGAGTTATGGTGATCAGCAAATCTTATCGAAGAAAAGGCGTACGCTATACACCCCTACAAATCATACCACGCGCGGCAGTAGGGACGCAAAGCTTGCGGCCATAATGTGACATTGTGAACATTTTTCACCCAATGTCCAAGAGAGCCAAAAACGATAAAAAATAGGGGCTGAATTTTTTCAACCCCCTAAAATACAAGAAATTATCGTTTTAGCCTTGTTTCCGTTTTAATGCCAAGGCAGATAAACCAAAGAAACCTAAACCAAAGAGGAGAGTCGGTTCCGGGGTTTGGACAGTTAATAAACCTAATTGACCACCTTCGACAAGATTATTAGGACCGCCGATGCTGCCATTTCGCACACTGTGGGCCTGCACGTCGAGAATCAGAATTTTTTCTCCCGGTCGAGCACTGGGAAAGAATTCAGTAATATCCAAAATCCCCGAAGTTTCCCAGTTACCTAAATCATTGGGGCTGCTGTCGGTTTGACCCCCCGGTAAACTAGCACTACGATCGATCTGACCTACTCGTGTCGCTTGTCCAGTGGTGGCATCAAGTCGCCAAATCGAGGCTTCTTCTCCAGAGGGTTGACCGAAATCAGAGAAAGAACGGTCTTCTTGGATATAGATAGTACCGTCATCGGACCAATCGAGGTTATCGGGACTTCTCACCCCAAAATCGGGACCGCTAAATTGACCGCCACCCGCATCATTACCATCGTAGAGAATGCGAGCGCTGACGCTAGAAGCAGCGGTGTCGAGATTGCCGTTTTGATCGAAAACCAGATTATTATCGAAGATATAAATAGTTCCCCAGCTATCGGCCCCATTGAATAAAGAACTGCGTCCGGTGGAAGCAAGAACAATTTGGGAACCATCACTGGGATTAGTCGAGACATCTTCCGGACGGGAGAAGGAAAAAGCTCCTAAAGCGTCCGCTTGGGCGCGAAGATTGCTATCGGTGGCAAAACCGTTGAGAAAACCAACCCCATTTCCCTCGTTCACCACTTCTACCCATCGTCCAGCGCTGGTGTTACCAGTACCGGCAAAGTCCCTGGGATCCACACCTTCATCGCCTACCCAAACATACAGTTTGCCCTGTTTGAGACCATTGCGATCGAGAAAACTACCGTCTCCGACCCCGTTTTTCTCCCCAATGTAGAGATAGAGAGGCGCGGACTCGGTATCATCACCCCCGATCATCGCAATGCGATCACTTCTACCTGTATCAATTTCTGTCCAATTTTCCCAAGCACCGCGACCCATTTCTGGGGCAGCCCAGATATCGAAATTGCTAGGATCGAGAACCCATTGAGTCCCGTTGCTGGTTTCTTCTCCAGCAAAGTAGATATTATCTTCAAAACCGATCCCTTGACCGAAGGAATAACGACCGAAAGCGGCACCAGAACAAAAACGATCTAAACCTCCAATGGTGGGAGCGAGTTCAAATTGACTGGTACTGGTGATTAAATTGTAAGAGCGATCGTAGATTTTATCGAAGGCTAATCCAGAACCGATAATTTGACGACTACTGGTGTCGATGTCAAAGTAACTGATTCTTGCTCCTCTCACGGAAAGCTGGTTAGCAGTACCCGGATTCAGGGTATAAGAGGCTCCTTGGTTATTTCTAACTTCGTGGTTGACCAAGGCACGAATCGTCCCATTTCCTAGATCGATAACGCCAATTCCATCCAGAATACCGATGGGAGTGTAATTGTTGATGGTTTCACCCACTGTAAATAGGGGCGTATATTTATAACCATTCAATCCTGTCACCTGCGGTCCGCCTGTATTAGTATGAGCTTGCGCTAAAACCGTCGGTACGTTTATCAGGGAAATTCCCACTGTTAGCAGAGTTGCCGCTAGAACATTTTTGCGGTTAGAATGTGAAGCAATCATTAATTTTTTATTCCTCTAATCTCAAGGAAACAAAACGTTCTCTCTTGAGATTAGAAGGCTTTTATTAAGGGATTGATAAGCCCAGAATAAAAACTCTTTAAGAACTGATGCTTTGTCATAATTATTAATATTTATGCAAACAATTGTAAAAAAGCTGGATGCTCACGACCTAGATTCTTTCTATTAACAATAGTCATTTAATCATCGAGCCTAGTAAACAATGTCTTTCTTTTGCTTATTCTGACTCCTTAATACTGCCCCGTGACTCTTTCCCTAAGGGAAGATTTTTGATTTTTTCCAGAGGTCTATTATTAATTCCCACCGCTTGATTAATATTAGTTAACCCATTGGCCTCTAATTTTTCTGTTAATCCTTGTAAAATATTTGATACTAGCCAAGGACCCTGATATAACCAACCGGTATAAATCTGTAATAAACTGGCACCGGCGGTAATTTTTTCCCAAGCATCATCGAGAGAAAAAATGCCTCCCACTCCAATTATTGGTAAATTGCCTTGGGTTTGCCGATAGATAAAACTGATCACTTCCGTGGCACGTTCCCGCAAAGGTTGCCCACTAATTCCCCCTGCTTCTTCAGTGATTGGTTTACCAGTTTCAGGCAGAATTGTGGTTTTTAATCCCGTGCGTTTAGTGGTGGTATTAGTAGCGACAATTCCAGCTAATTGATAGGAGAAAGCTAAGTCAATAATTGTTATGATATCTTCCCATTCTAAATCGGGAGAAATTTTCACTAATAGGGGTTTTCTGCCTTGATTTTCTGTTTGTAAAATGTCGAGGATTTTATCGAGTTGTTCACCACTTTGCAGGGAACGTAAACCGGGAGTATTGGGAGAACTAACATTAACGACAAAATAATCGGCATGGGGGAATAAATAGCGAAAACTGCCTAAATAGTCCTCCGGGGCTTTTTCTAGGGGCGTATTTTTCGATTTACAGAGGTTAATGCCGATGGGAATCTGTCGGGGTTGTCGTTGCCAAGATTGTTGGAGAGTTGCCGCTAGAACCGGCGCACCGAGGTTATTTGCCCCCATACGGTTTAATCCCGCCAAATCTTCTGGTAAACGGAATAATCTCGGTTTTGGGTTGCCCGGTTGCCCTTCTAGGGTGACAGCACCCACCTCGGCAAAACCAAAGCCGAAACTATGCCAAAGTCCTGCCCCTAAACCGTCTTTATCGAATCCTGCCGCTAATCCGACAGGATTGGGGAAATTTAACCCCCAGAGGCTTTGAGATAGGCGAGAATCGCTAAAACTGAGGGATTCTGATAATTGTGAGATTAACCATTGTCCCCAAAATTCCCCTCGCGAGCGATCGATTTTTTGCAGAGTATTTAATAATTGTCTTTGTGTTCCCTCTAAATTGCCCCGAATAGCCTTGAAAGCTAGAGGATAAAAAGGTTTAATTGTGTCAATTATATTGGTCATAAAAAGACAGGAATTAAGGGTTAGGTGTAGGGTGGGTTAGGCAAGAACAAGTTATGTTTTTGACAAAAAATTTCAAATTTGCCGTAACCCACCTAGCATAATCTTTATAAACCTTGACGAGGGTTAAAAGTTTCGATCGCCCGTATTTTTTGATAAAGTTCTAATTCTTCAGGGCTAGGATTGGGAGGATTAACTAATATAATTTCCACTAATTGATCGCCCCTTTCTCCTTGGGAAGTGGGATAACCTTTGTTAGCCAAACGTAATCTTTGACCACTTTTTACTCCCTTAGGAATCATCATTTTAACTAAACCGTCAATGGTAGGAATTTCCACAAAACCGCCCACAATTGCCTCGCTAGGAGTAATCGGTACTTGACAGACAATATCAGAACCTTGAATCCTAAAAAAAGGATGCCTAGCGATAGTTATTTTTAAATATAAATCACCCCCTTCAATACCCTGACCTTTGAGACGAATTTTCTGCCCATCGATCATGGCTGCCGGCATATCAACCTCTATTGATCTACCATCTTCCAGACGAATTCTTTGTCTGCCACCTTGATAAGCTTTCTCCAAAGGTAAAGTCAATTTCGCCTCCACATCTCGACGAGTTAAACGGGGAGAGGAGGCAATTTTAGCGCGCTTAGTATTAAGGTTATTAAAATCTCTAAACTTCCATAAATCCTGTTCTGTACGGGGGATTTTTCCATTACCGTTACTATTCGCTTTTTCCCCCGGACGTATCCCGCGGCGCTTAATCCCCGTCAAGGAACGATTATACTCAACCCGTTTTTCTTCATCGGAGAGAACATCGTAAGCTTCATTAATATCTTTAAACTTTTCTTCGGCCGATTTATCCCCCGGATTAACATCAGGATGATATTGACGCGCCAGTCGTCGAAAAGCCTTTTTGATCTCGTCACCGGTAGCCGTGCGAGATACTCCTAAAACATCATAATAATCAACTAATTGTGGCATATATTCAGTTATCAGTCATCAGTTATCAGTTATCAGTTATCAGTTATCAGTTATCAGTTATCAGTTATCAGTTATCAGTTATCAGTTATCAGATTTGAGTTCTAAGTGAGCAGTATGTATTAAGCGAGCAGTATTAAATAGTAGTTTCCCACTGTCTTTTTACTGATTACTGTTTACTGTTTACTGATCACTGTTTACTGATCACTGTTTACTGATCACTGATTAAAACCAATCATCATCGTCATCATCCCAGTTATTTTGGGGGGGAACATTGCGGGAACGATTGCCGCCGCTGCGGTTACTTTTACTATTGTTATAACTTTTTTCCTCCGAACGGGGGGGACTTTGCCAATCGCTATCGCGGCCATTGTAGTAATTGTCCTGATTGCGGGGGCGATAACTATCTTGATTAGCCGAATAATTGGGTCGATAATCACTTTGATAACCCGGTGTACTGGGACGATAATCCTGGCGATAACGATCGCGGCGCGGTTCGGAGGGAAGATCATCTTCCTTATCCCCGGTAAAAGTCTTGCGAATAGCACTAAAAAAGCCCTCGTCTTCCTCGTCGTATTGTAGCCGTACCTCGCGATTTAATTCATAGATAACATCCTGTAGATCCGCCTGGGCGCGATCAAGGCGACGGTCATCATTTTTCTCCAAAGCGTCGATAATTTCCGTACTCAAAGACTCAATTTGACGACGATAGGAACGGGTAAACTCATTACCAAAATCGAGAGTAACATCTTTTAAGCGTCGTTGGGCTTGATCCACCAGAGAGCGGGCGCGATTGCGTTTATCGACCTTTTCGCGACGGGTACGATCTGCTTGGGCAAATCGGGCAGCATCGCCGATCATGCGGTTAATTTCCCCTTCGCTGAGGGTAGAAGCGCCTTGAATGGTGACACTTTGCTCCCGTCCGGTCATTTTATCCCTAGCGGTGACTTGTAGAATACCGTTAGCATCCATATCGAGGGACACCTGCACTTGCGGAATACCCCGGGGCGCGGGGGGGATACCGGTTAATTTAAAACGTCCCAAGGATTTATTATCGCTGGCCATTTCCCTTTCCCCCTGCAAAACGTGGATTTCCACCACAGTTTGATTATTTTCGGAAGTGGAAAAAAGGTCAGCTCTGCGGACGGGAATAGTGGTATTGCGGGGGATTAACTTTTTCATCACACCGCCGATGGTTTCTAAACCCAAGGATAAAGGGGTAACATCGAGGAGCAGCACGTCTTTGACCTCGCCGCCCAAAATTCCCGCTTGAATAGCCGCCCCGACCGCTACAACCTCATCAGGGTTAACATTTTGATTGGGTTCCCTATCGATAAAACTCCGCACCAAATCCTTAACCACCGGCATCCGCGTGCCGCCGCCCACCAGTACCACTTCGTCTAGTTGGACGGGGGACAAACCGGCATCAGAAAGGGCGCGTTTGAGAGGACGACTGAGACGACTGATTAAATCACCGCATAATTCCTCAAATTGGGCCCGACTCAGGCGAGTTTCGATGTGTTTGGGTCCGTCTTCCGTGGCGATGATAAAGGGCAGATTAATATCGGTGACGCTGACCCCAGACAGTTCTATTTTGGCTTTTTCTGCCGCTTCTGTGAGTCTTTGTAGGGCTTGCCGGTCTTGGCGCAGCTCCACGCCTTCCTGTTCCAAAAATTGATTGGCTAACCAATCGACGATTCTTTTATCGAAATCATTTCCGCCTAATTGGGTGTCGCCACTGGTGGCTTTCACCTCAAAAACGCCGTCACCCACTTCCAAGATAGAAACATCAAAAGTACCGCCTCCCAGGTCAAAAACGAGGATTTTCTTGCTTTCCTGTTCATCGAGACCGTAGGCCAGGGCGGCGGCGGTGGGTTCGTTGAGAATCCGCAGCACTTCTAACCCCGCAATTCGGCCCGCATCCCGGGTGGCTTGACGTTGGGAGTCATTAAAATAGGCGGGGACGGTGATTACGGCCCCGGTAACTTCTTCCCCCAGATAACGGCTGGCTTCTTCGGCTAATCGGCGTAAAATTAGGGCGGAAATTTCTTCGGGGGCGAATTCTTTTTGCAGACGGGGGCATTTAATTTTGATATTGCCCATCTCATCCCGGCGGATGGTGTAGGGGACGCGCTTCGATTCGGGGTTTAATTCCGAGTAGCGACGACCTATGTAGCGTTTGACTCCATAGTAGGTGTTTTGGGGATTGAGTACCCCTTGTCGCCGGGCCATTTGACCGACCACTAACTCCCCATCTTTATTAAAACCGATCACAGAAGGGGTGGTTCTCATGCCCTCCGAGTTGGCGATGACCACTGGCTTTCCGCCTTCCATCACGGCGACGACGGAGTTAGTTGTCCCTAGATCAATGCCTACTACTCTACCCATGCTTGTTTTTGTCTCCCCCTAGATTTCGATAACTTCGGGACTTTTACCTTCGATCGATAGTTTAAATCGCTTAATGCTTGTTGACAATATTGTATCGAATTGTCTTAGGTTCTCGCTCTCGCTTCGGGGCGATTGAGGGTGTGATTACCGAAGTGGTCTTTTAGTGATCGCTGGCGATCAGGTTTGGGGGGGGGTGAAAATATGGCTAGATTTCCAGATTTTCCCTATCCACTAATTCTGGTGGCGGCTGACAGGAAATAGGGATTGTTCTGCCTGTACTGGGATGATTAAAAACGATTTGATTGGCATGGAGATAATAACCACAATCTCCCGGGACTGCATCCGGTCGCGGTAATCCCCCCAGACCATACAATGGATCACCGATTAAAGGATAGCCAAAAAAGGCCAGATGAATGCGAATTTGATGGGGTCTGCCCGTAAAAATTCTTACTTCTAATAGGGTACTATCGGGATGTTTTTTTAAGACTCGACCATCACTGCGGGCCGATAACCCATCTGTGAGCGCACCGTAAACATGGCCTAAAATGGGATGGGCGATTTTCCCGATCGCTTGATTAATAGTAAAATTATCTGGTATGTCGCCCTGACCCACTAAAGCTCGATATATTTTAGTAATTTTCCCCTCCCGCATCTGTTGACTCAATTTAGCTCTAGCGGGCTTTGATTTAGCCATTAAGACTATGCCCGAAGTGCCGCGACCAAGACGATGAATCGGATAGGGAGTGACATCGGGATAATGCTGATGTACCAAATGGATAAGAGTATGTTCGAGAAATCCACCCCCCGCTAACACCGGTAATCCCGAAGGTTTCGCCACCACTAACACCTCGGCATCCTCGTAGAGTACCTCAAAAAAGAGCGGCACATCCGGTTCTGTCCACGGTGGGCGCTGATAGGTCAATTGCTGCCCGATTTCCAAGACTGTATCGGGGCAAGCGGGACGACCGTTGACTAGAATTGCTGCCGATAAAATGCGATCGAGCCATTCTTCTGGGCTAGAATGGCAATATTTGCCCGTATAGTAAGCTAATAAGCTTAATCCTGCCTGATTTTTGCTAATTTTATCTCGATAAATCCAGCCTTGATTGGGCATTGGGGAAGTGGGGAAGTGGGGAAGTGGGGAAGTGGGGAAGTGGGGAAGTGGGGAAGTGGGGGAATTTCCACTAAAACCCTAACACCCCAACACCCTATCTCCTGAATACTGACTTCTCACCCAATGTTCGACAAAGATAAGCAACTCCAAAAACTTGAGAATATTTAAATTAACATTCCGCAATATTTACAAATTCTTAAGAATTAATTGAGAAAGATTTTTATTTAACAACGATGTTATGATGGTAACAGCGATTTTGCTGAATTTCATAATGGGTTATTCCGTGCTTTTTTGGGCAGCAACGGTTGAAACCCTTGCCACACCGACAAGGTAATCCCAATTAAGACAGGTAAATCAGTCAATTTCACCCACAACGATGATCTTTTTTTTGTGTAGTTTTATTGCAAAGAAAAAGTTTTTTTGACAAAAAGCACAAAGTATGTAGGAGTAGTTATGGCAGAGTGGGAAGTGGGGAAGTGGGGAAGTGGGGAAGTGGGGAAGTGGGGAAGTGGGGAAGTGGGGAAGTGGGGAAGCCGTAAGGCGGATAGGGTAGGGCATACCCGAATCTTGGTTGAAAGACCAAAACGCTTGCAGAGCTATCCACAAGTGGACAACTAGATAGGGTCTGCTGAAAGAAGCTACAACCTTTATTGGAAAAGGCTTTTAGCTAGATTGAGAGTCGCTCAGGTGCCCCTGAATCTGCTATGATCGCTTAAAACCCTTGCATCTTCTCTACCTAG
>VYKV01000021.1_pt1 | contig 31613 bp, 30 predicted proteins | sample 5114461 | NCBI WGS metagenome assembly VYKV01 (sample SAMN12291816, study PRJNA351875) | freshwater metagenome | isolation source: freshwater lake | place: USA: Michigan, Gull Lake | collected 2011-07-05 | reverse complement strand
GTATTTTTTATCGTTCATAATTGCCTCCTAAACGTTTCTGCACCCATTCTGTCTGTTCTAAGGATGCAACAACAATGAGCGCTATCTAGTCGGGGGAGGGTTGAGAACTGGGGGGAATTAGGGTGAAGTGGGGTGAAGTATGAAGTATAATTGTTGTCAGAATCTAGGAGCAAAAAGATGGAGATTAAACATCTGAAAATTTGGTTTTCTTGGGAAAAACAAGAACAAATGATCGAGTGCTTAGTGGGGAGAGTGGGATTAACCCGGGTGCGTGCCACTTGTTTTCTGCGTCTCTGGATTTATGCGATTGCCAAGGAGGGACAGGTAAAACCCCCCTTATCGAAAATTTGGGTTAAAACCCCGTCGTTTTACGACGGCTTTAAGCTAAAATGGAAAAAGCGATAACCAAGCTAAAAACTGAACCTTGACAACAGATAGTAGACTTAAGCAATTAAGCGTTTTTCGGTGAAGCGTCAACCCCGTTCAGCGACCACCCTAAAAAAGTGGCGTGGTGAGGAATCGCCGTCCGTTTTACGGCGGCGAGGATGTCAAAACTGGATGAATCGCAATGCTGAAGCAATTCCCCATCGCATTTCTCGTCTGTTGCGGGGTTGGGCAAAAGATTACACTACAGGTATGCGAGTTTTGCGTCGGGTAGATAATCTTAATCCCGTCGGTTTTTATCTCCTCTATCCCACTGCAAACGAGTCGGAAGCGAATTTTTTTACCTCTCCTAACAAGAGTTTACATCTAAGTGCGATCAACGAACAGGATCCTTTTAAAATGGCATCCGTGGGAGATGAAAATTGTCTTTCGGTATTTATTCGCAGTTGGATGATTGATGCTAATTATTTAGAGAAATATCGTTTAATCTTCCTGCAAGATGCCCAAAAAACTCTCCAGAGAATGACCTTAGATTTTCCTAATCTCTGCGATTTACATACCTTGATTATCCATCCCGATTATGAGAAATTAGCCGCAGCCTTGGGATTTCAAAAAACTATTCAGGAATCCCCAAACTCTATTTATTGGATGTATTTAGGACTCGATCGCTTTTTATCCCTAGATATGAGTGAAATTCAATTTTAATCGGGAGTGGGAAGTGGGGGAAAAAATCCATAACTGGGTTTTTGAAGTTCGATCGGGAGTTCATCGTAATATTAAAAGCGGATTTGGTATAACATCTTGTAAATAAGTATTGTTATAATAATGACATCAATCAAGCTATCGTCGCCTATGTCTGAACAATTAATCGCTAATCTTGCTAATGCCTTTAAACCAGTTCCTTTACCTGCTGGTAGTCCCTTTTATGTAGATCTAAAAGCAGTGAGAGCAGATGCCGATGTTTGTCTAGATTTGGGCAGAAAAATTATTCGTGCGCTGCCAACAGAGTACACCCATCAACTCTACACAGGACATCGAGGAGGGGGGAAATCCACGGAATTATTGCGCCTGAAAAAATATCTAGAGCAAAAAAATTGTTTTGTTGTTTATTTTGCGGCAGATGAAGATGATATCGATCCAGAAGATGCTCAATATACAGATATTCTCATTGCCTGTACGCGCCATTTATTAGAACAACTAAAACAGGCTAATTCAACCCCCTTAAAAAACTGGATAAAATCCCGTTGGCAGGATTTAATTGATTTAGCTTTAACAGAGATTAAAGTTGAAGATGTTAAACTAGAAACAGGAGATTTAATTAAATATTTTGGTAAATTGTCTGCGGCGATTCGGGCAATTCCCAGTCAAAGACAAGAAATAAGAAATAAAATTAATCCTCATACTGTTACGCTGTTAACAGCACTAAATGAGTTTATTGATAATAGCAAAACTGTCTTAGATGATTCAAAAAAATTAGTGGTAATTGTTGATAACTTAGATCGCATTGTACCAATAAATCGGCGAGATCATAAAACTAATCATGATGAGATTTTTTTAGATCGAGCCGATCAATTAAAGGGGTTAAATTGTCATTTGATTTATACTATACCTATTTCAATGGCCTATTCTAATCGGGCCAATGATCTCCGCGATATTTATGATAATGACCCGATGGTTTTACCGATGATTATGATCCGCAATCTTGATCATACTATTAATCCTGATGGTATAGCAAAAATTAAGGCTATTATTGAGAAAAGAACGCAGCAATTTTTACCAACGAAAAAGCTAGAAACAGATATTTTTGAAAGTCAAGAAGTTCTGGAGCGATTATGTTTAATGACTGGAGGTCATGTACGAAACTTAATTTTATTAATGCAAACCGCTTTAGATCATGTGGATGCTTTACCCATTACCGCAAAAGCTGCTCAAAGAGCAATAACCCAAGCTAGAGATGTCTATCGGAGAACAGTAGAACACGAGCAGTGGAAAATTCTGGCTCAGGTACATCTTACCAACGAAATTCAAAATGATGAAGCCCATCGTAAATTATTATTCAATCGTTGTGTTTTACAATATGCTTATTTTGATGCAGATGCAGAGTTAAAAAGTTGGTATGATGTGCATCCTTTAATTACCGAAATTAAGGAGTTTAATGATGAATTATGAATGATGAATTATGAATGGGGAGCGGGAAACAGGGAACAGGTAAGAAAATCATTGTACCTCATAACTCTGAATACAGCTACATATAATAATGACAAACCAAAAAGTAAAACCCTTAACTAACTCTCAGGAATCGGATTTTGAAGGATTGCTAGAAGAGCAACCCCTAACAGCAGCAGAATCCTATCAAACATTACTGCGATCGCTCAGACGAAAAAATGGCTTTAATTTACTCTTTGTTCGCTGTTCTCCCGTGCAAGCTGATGAGATTATTCGGGGAATCAGTCAAGATTTACCCAATAAAAATATTCAAGTCCTGCAACTTGATTCAGAAACCGATAATTTGTATGAGAAAATTGTCGATCTACCAAATTATACCAATCTAAACATTCTTTTTGTGCGAGGTTTAGAAAATGCACTACTGCGCTACGAAGAAGCGGAAAGTCAAGGCTATTTCTTGTCGAGTCAAAGTCCAGTTTATGGAGGAACCTGGGCCGGAGTTCCTAAGATTTTAGGCTATTTAAACCTATCCCGTGAGCGATTTGAGCGGCAATTTCCCTTTACTTTAGTATTCTTATTGCCGGAATTTGCCTTGCGGTATTTTATTCGTCGTGCGTCGGATTTTTTTGATTGGTATTCGGGAGTTTATGAATTTCCGACCGATAAGGACATATTGGAAAGAGAAATTAGAAGACTGGTTTATTTAGACAGCGATCTCGATACCTATCAGCAATTCACTCCCCAACAACGACAGGAAAAGTTGGCCGAAATTAAGGCCTATTTAAGCGATTCCCCATCTCTCGATCCTGTTCGAGCATCTCAATTATGGCAGGAAAAAGGTTTAATTCATGCAATGGGAAAAGAATACAAACAAGCGATCGCATCCTACGATCAAGCTTTAGAAATTAAACCCGATAAGCATGAAGCTTGGTACAACCGAGGGATTGCGTTAGTTAACTTAGGAAGGTATGAAGAAGCGATCGCATCCTACGATCAAGCTTTAGAATTTAAACCCGATAAGCATGAAGCTTGGCACAACCGAGGGTTTGCGTTAGATGATTTAGGAAGGTATGAAGAAGCGATCGCATCCTACGATCGAGCTTTAGAATTTAAACCCGATAAGCATGAAGCTTGGCACAACCGAGGGTTTGCGTTAGGTAACTTAGGAAGGTATGAAGAAGCGATCGCATCCTACGATCGAGCTTTAGAATTTAAACCCGATAAGCATGAAGCTTGGACCAACCGAGGGGTTGCGTTAGGTGATTTAGGAAGGTATGAAGAAGCGATCGCATCCTACGATCAAGCTTTAGAAATTAAACCCGATTTCCATCAAGCTTGGGATAATCGAGGGATTGCGTTAGTTAACTTAGGAAGGTATGAAGAAGCGATCGCATCCTACGATCGAGCTTTAGAAATTAAACCCGATTTCCATGAAGCTTGGTACAACCGAGGGATTGCGTTAGTTAACTTAGGAAGGGATGAAGAAGCGATCGCATCCTACGAGCGAGCTTTAGAATTTAAACCCGATTACCATGAAGCTTGGTACAACCGAGGGATTGCGTTAGGTGATTTAGGAAGGTATGAAGAAGCGATCGCATCCTACGAGCGAGCTTTACAGATTAAACCCGATTACCATCAAGCTTGGATCAACCGAGGGATTGCGTTAGGTGATTTAGGAAGGTATGAACAAGCGATCGCATCCTACGATCAAGCTTTAGAATTTAAACCCGATTTCCATCAAGCTTGGTACAACCGAGGGATTGCGTTAGGTAACTTAGGAAGGTATGAAGAAGCGATCGCATCCTACGATCAAGCTTTAGAAATTAAACCCGATTACCATGTAGCTTGGTTTATCCGAGGGATTGCGTTAGTTAACTTAGGAAGGTATGAAGAAGCGATCGCATCCTACGATCAATCTATTAAAATTAATTCAAATTATGCTAATGCTTACTACAATAAAGCTTGCTGTTATGGCTTACAAAACAATGTAGAATTAGCTATCGAAAACTTACAACGCGCCATCAATCTTGATGTCAAATATCAGGATATGGCGAAAACGGCTCAAGATTTTGAGCAGATTCGGGGAGATGAGCGGTTTCAGAGATTGTTGGTTAATATTGACGAATAACTCTGTTTATAGTATAATTAGTGCTTGCTGAATAATGGTAAAACCCTTTGGGACTTTCAAAAACCTTGCATTATCCTTCTTGTAGTACATCGCTTGGTACAAAAAACAAGGGCAACAAAGCCTGAAACGACCGGCTACTGACTCCTGACTCCTGACTCCTACCCCCAGGAAAAACTTTTTCAGCAGACCCTAATTAAGTAAGACAATTTAACTTTAAATAATTAACAATTATGAAAGCTACTACCCTATCTCAAACAGAAAGTCCAAATCTTCTAAGCAGACAAGAAATCTGTCAGTTTTATCCGGATCAATGGGTACTAATCCTCAATCCTGAACTAGATGAGGAACTTAATGTTATTCAAGGACAAGTTTTAACCCATTCAGCCAACAGAGATGAAGTTTATAATCAACTTTCTTTACGACAAGGACAACCAGTAGCTATTGAATATACTGGCATTATTCCTGATAATATAGTGGTGGTTATATGACTTATAATAAACCTCATTCATTGCTGCGTCATGGTCAAAATTTGTTTAAAATTAATGCCATGATTGGCGGAATAAATAAGGGAGATTTTTATCGAGTTACTTTATTGGTTGATACAGGCTCTAGTATGACAATATTGCCTGTCAAAATCTTAGAAGATTTAGGTTACAATCTAAATAATCCTCAAAGCAAGCAAACAATAGTAACTGGCAAAGGAACTACCCCTCCGATACCTATAATTCAAATTGCTTGGTTTAATTGTATAGGACAACTTCTCAAAAATTTTGAAGTTATGGCCTACAATATTCCAGCAGTTTTGCGGGTAGATGGTTTATTAGGTATGAACTTTTTGATTAGTTGTCAATCTGTTATCTCAGTAGCAACAGCTAAAATATATTGCCAGAACATTATTAAATCTTAGGAAACTTACAACGCGCCATCAATCTTGATGTCGAATATCAAGATATGGCGAAAACGGATAAGGATTTTGAGCAGATTCGGGGAGATGAGCGGTTTCAATCATTGCTAAGTTAAGAAAACCCAAAAAGAGATAACTATCTATGTCGAAAGCAATCCTATCATCAGAATTAGGGTATAATAACTCTTAAGTCACAACTTTCTATCCTATCAGGAGAACAATTGCTATGACACTGGCAACCACCCACCAACAAACCATTTTAGAAAAACTGCAAACCCTCAACCCACAACAACAACAACAAGTAATAGAGTTTATTGAATTTTTGCAACTTAAAGCAGATAAGACAGCAATTCATGAGGAAGAAAGAGAAATTTCTGCTTTAGAATCAGCCGGAGACTTAGTGGGGTGTTTAGACAGTGGTAAAGGAGATTTATCCCTAAAAAAGAGGGAACGGGGGTCTTAGTCGCCGTTCTCGACCGGAGTGATAATTATCACAATTGGGCAATTCAGCAATGGGAAAAAGTTGCCAAACCTTTATTAACTTGTGAGGCAGTTATCACTGAATTCTGTTTTATTTTACAAGATGTTTATGGGAGTGAAGATGCAATAATGTCTTTAATTGAACGGGGAACAATTAAAATAGATTTTAGCCTAAATGATGAAGTCAAAGTCATCCGAGAGTTAAGACAGCGTTATCAATCCGTTCCCATGTCTTTTGCTGATGCTTGTTTGGTGAGGATGACTGAATTAATTGAAAGCAGTTCTGTGTTAACTTTAGATAGCGATTTCTATATTTATCGCAAGAATCGGAGAGAAATGATTGATGCAATAATTCCTGACTGACAACCTCCATACCGAATATCAAGATATGGCAAAAACAGATAAGGATTTTGAGCAGATTCGGGGAGATGAGCGGTTTCAATCATTGCTAAGTTAAGTAGATAAAAAAAGAGATAACTATGCTCAATCAATATACTGCTAAATATACAAAAATTCCCTCTGGTTACATGGGACAACTGATAGAATGGCCAGAAGTGATTACCGAAGGAGCAACCTTAGAAGAATGTCGAGAAATGCTCAAAGATGCTCTCTTTGAAATGATTTTAGCCTATCAACAACAAAACCAACCGATTCCTCTAGAAGAATGCTTGTTAGAATCAATTTATCTAAGTATTTAAGATGTCAGTAAAACGCAGAGATCTAATCAAATATTTTGAAGAAAATGGTTTTTATCTTCTCAGGGAAGGCGGGAATCACTCTATCTATACCAATGGAGAAAAAACTATTCCCATTAAAAGACACCGTACTATTGATAAAGTAACAGCCAATGTCATTTGCAAACAAGCTGGACTAGAAGCAAAGTTTTAAATCACCTCGATTAAAGCTTGTAATAAATATTTATTTTAGGTGCATTCCAATCATTTTCAAGGTGTTGGAGGTGATAATAAGATTCTTTGACCTCGGTTTCTGACCATTCCAATTCTTCAACTAGAAGTGGCTGTTCAGGGTTTTGAGGAAAATCAACAGATTGCTTCCTAGCATTCAGAGAAATAGATGCTGGTTTAGTTTCTTGATTTGACATATCAGAAATTATACTAAATCTGGTTATCAAAAACTGATTATTTATTCTCCCCTTTGCCTCTTGCATGAGTGCCTCTCTTGATATGTAGCCTATACTCAAGGGATTTAGTATAATTGACCGCCTAAAAATCGAAAATTTCGCTCATTATATCATAAAAATCACCAAAAATACTTAATTTAATAAGACAACTAAATAATTGTTTAATCGGTAATTCTTGAGGAAATATAAAATCAGAACCCAACTGGTAAAAAGAGTGAGAGAATAAAAACATAGTTCAGAGAGGAGAGGCTGTCAAGACAAGCTTTCCAGTCGTAAAATCCATAATTCTTGCCGGGTGAAGGCTAATAAATAACTTTCAAAAAAGCGGGATTGAACTTAGTAGAAAAAAGAGAGAAAACTTATGTTTTGTGAACAATGCGAACAAACCGCTAGTGGTAATGGTTGCCATCAGTGGGGAGCCTGTGGAAAAAGTCCCGAAGTCAACGCTGTTCAAGACTTATTAGTTTATTGTCTGCGGGGATTAGCATCGGTAGTTTTAAAAGCCAAAGAAGCGGCGATATCTACTCGCGAAGCCGATATTTTTACCTGTGAGTCGCTTTTCGCCACCATGACCAATGTGAACTTCGATCAACGACGTTTTACCGATTATATTCAGCGTTGTTTAGAGATTCGGGAAAATTTAAAAGCACAATTGGGATCCCTGGACTGGTCTGCACTTGCCAACTATCAGCCTAATTTTAATGAGAGCCTAGTTAGCCAAGGTCAAGAAGTATCCTTAGAACTAATTGAAAAAGTGCAGGACATCGATATTTTTTCCCTAAAGTTAACCGCTATCTACGGAGTTAAAGGTCTTGCTTCCTATACTTTCCACGCTCAGGAATTAGGTCAAGAGGATGACTCAGTTTATCAGGTTATCCAAGAGACTTTAGCGGCAATTGATCGGGGGTATTTAAACCTGAATGATTGGGTGGCAATCTGTCTAAAAGTCGGGGCAGCAAACCTGCGGGCCATGGAATTATTAGATCAAGGTCATACCGAAACCTACGGTCATCCCATACCGACAAATGTTCCCTTAAATCCGCGTTTAGGTAAAGCCATTTTAGTCTCCGGCCATGATATTAAACAATTGGCAGCTTTACTGGCACAAACTGCCAATACTGGCATAACAGTCTATACCCACGGAGAATTATTACCCGCTCACGGTTATCCAAAACTAAAAGAAAAATATCCCCATCTCTACGGTCATTATGGAACCGCTTGGCAAAATCAAACTAAAGAATTTGCTAAGTTTCCGGGGGCAATAGTTTTAACTACTAATTGTCTCATGCCCCCCCACGAAAACTATGAAAGTAAACTCTTTACCCTCGGACCTGTGGGTTATGCCCATATTAACCGCTTAGAAACAGTTGACGGTGCGATCGATTTTAGTCCCGTGATTGCTAAAGCACTGTCATTGCCCGGATTTACTGAAATAAGCGAACCTCGGCAGGTAATGGTGGGATTTGCCCACAATACCGTCCTCAGTGTCGCTGATACGGTGGTTGATGCCCTTAAACAGGGTAAAATCCGTCACTTCTTCCTAGTTGGTGGCTGCGATGGGGCAAAACCCGATCGCAATTACTACACCGAATTTGTGGAACAAGTTCCCGAAGATTGTATCGTTTTAACCCTTGCCTGCGGAAAATTCCGCTTTTTCGACAAACAATTAGGTAGCATCGAAGGATTACCGCGGCTAATGGATTTGGGACAATGTAACGATGCCTATAGTGCCATCAAAATCGCCCTAGGATTAGCCAACGCTTTTAACGTTAGCGTCAACGAGATACCCCTATCCCTAATTATCTCTTGGTACGAACAAAAAGCGATCGCTGTACTGCTCACCCTGCTGCATCTAGGTATGCAAAATATCCGTCTGGGACCAACTTTACCGGCATTTATCTCCCCTAACGTCCTGAAATTCCTCGCCGATACCTATCACCTGCAGCCGATTACCACCCCCGCAAAAGACTTAGCCGATTGTCTAGGTTAAAACTTTCTGTAAAAATCCCACCTTTGGTGGCAAACCGTGGCCTATGGAAGGAGAGGGATATTATCCTCAAGGAGAATAATTTTTATGTCCGTAATCACTTTAAGCATTGATGGCAAAGATGTAGCGATCGAAGCAGGTTCGCGAGTTCTGGCGGCAGCTAGTCAGGTAGGAATAAAAATTCCCGCCCTCTGTCATCTCGATGGGGTTTCCGAAGTGGCCGCCTGTCGCTTATGTTTGGTAGAAATTGAAGGTATTAATAAATTATTACCCGCCTGTGTAACGGAGGTGGCGGAAGGAATGGTGGTTCATACCGATACCCCAAAACTGAAAGAATATCGCCGCATGACGGTGGAATTATTATTCGCTGAAGGCAATCACGTTTGTGCAGTTTGTGTGGCTAATGGTAACTGTGAATTACAAGATTTAGCCATCGAAGTGGGTATGGATCATAGTCGTTTTCCCTATCGTTTTCCCAAGCGAGAAGTGGATATTTCCCATCATCTTTTCGGTATCGATCATAATCGTTGTGTTCTCTGTACCCGTTGTGTGCGAGTCTGCGATGAAATTGAAGGGGCGCACGTTTGGGATCTGGCTTATCGCGGCGAAAAAGATAAAATTATTGCGGGAATGGATCAGCCTTGGGGCAGCGTTTCTGCCTGTACTTCCTGCGGCAAATGTGTTGCCGCTTGTCCAACCGGGGCGATATTCCGTAAGGGTTCCGCCGTTTCTGAAAAAGAGGAAGATCGCTCGAAGTTGGAATTTTTAGTTAACGCTAGGACTCAACACCAATGGACGCGTTAAAGTAATCGATGGAGGGTGATAGTGATCGATGGGCGCATTTAGATATCTACGAGCAGAAATTAACCGCCAAGGTAAGGGAGGAATATGATCAGATTATGGGTAATAATCAAGATATCCTAGCGATTGCTGCCCAATACGAAATCTCGAAAATCGATATCCGACGCGCCAAGGATTACGCTTTTGGATCGGGAGTGTCTCGATATCAATTTTTTCCCGAAGGTTTAATGGTAGCAGCTTGGCGAAGACTCGCTGGCGCTCAAGGGAATAATCTTGATCGGATGTTTCTCAATCATGAAATCTACGAATCTGACTTAGTGATTAATCGAGGCTTTTCGCAGCAACAAGCGCATTTACTGGCACAAAAACAATATCCTTGGTCCGATTCAATTCAGCAAACAAGATAATTATGACCACATCACCGGAATCGCAATTTCTACAAGCCCTAGAAATGTGTCAGTCTCTCTCCAATTTGACGGCGCAATTTTCTAGTATTCCTTGTCGGATAATTGAAATTTTGTCTGATGTCAGTCAAGAGCCTAGGGTTTTGTATTCGCTCTTAATTAAATATTCTAGAGAGGTGGATTCCGCTTTAGTTGCCCTAGATATTTATGCCAAAAATGCTGATAATTGGCGAGTAAAAGATCGAGATAAAACCTGTTCTCTTGGTTTTGGAGTAAAAGACCATTGCACGATTTTAAGCTGTTTGCTCAATTTCAGCAAACGTCCTTTTTCTTTTATTTCCTATACAGGAAATTTTGCATCAGAGGCGATTATTTTTGAGCTACTTAAAGACTGGAAAAATCTAGATTTAGCCCCTTTCTTTGAGGAAAAAATGCAAGAGTTTATCCGGGAGGCAAAAATAGCTTAAAAGAGAATTTCTTTTCGTTTGATCCTTTTGACCAAATTGCAACTCAGCCAACAATACCAACCAAGGAATTAAAATTATGAGTAAAATTCGCTTCGCTACTGTCTGGTTAGCCGGTTGTTCGGGATGCCATATGTCCTTCCTCGATTTGGATGAATGGCTGTTAGAATTAGCCGAAAAAGTTGACGTGGTGTATAGTCCCGTCGGCTGCGATCTGAAAACCTATCCCGAAAATGTCGATGTCTGTTTAGTGGAAGGAGCGATCGCTAATCAGGACAATTTAGAACTAATTCATCTAGTCCGCCAAAATACCAAAACCGTCGTTTCTTTTGGTGATTGCGCCGTGACTGCTAATGTTCCCGCTATGCGGAATATGTTAGGAACTGCCGATCCCGTGCTAAAAAGGGCTTATTTAGAGTTAGGAGATAACACACCTCAACTACCAGAAGAACCCGGTATCGTTCCCGAATTATTAGATCAAGTGCTGCCGGTCCATCAAGTCATTCCCATCGATATTTTTATGCCGGGTTGTCCCCCCGATGCGGACAGAATTCGCGAGACATTGATTCCGATTTTAAAAGGGGAATTACCCGTGATGGCAGGACGAGAAATGATTAAATTTGGTTAATTGAATCAGTTATCAGTTATCAGTTATCAGTTATCAGATTTGAGTTTTAAGTTTTGAGTTTTGAGTTTTGAGTTTTGAGTTTTGAGTTTTGAGTGAGCAGTATGTATTAAGTGAGCCTCATCAAATGGCAGTTTGCTGCTGTCTTTTCGCTGTTTACTGTTTACTGATTATACTAAATCCACTGAGTATAGGCTACATATCAGAAGAGGCACTCATGCAAGTGGAGTGACTCTTAAATTATTACAGATGTGTCAGCCCACCGAAAAACTAATGCGCGGGGGGTTTGGGGGCGGCGCCACGCCCCCAACGGGGGGTTTGGGGGGTAGAACCCCCCAAAGGCTTGGATTGAGTGATAAAATCGGAAGTAATAGTAAATCCGTTGAGTATGGGCTATGCAAAACGGAGAATAAATAATCAGTTTTTAATAACTGGATTTAGTATTACTGTTTACTGATCACTGAACATCTAAATCAAGTTAAAATATCCGCTCCCAACATCCGTTGATATTTAGCTTCTAAGGCTTGTTTCAAATTGGGCAAAGTGATTAAATGGGGATCATCTAACATAATTTTTTCGGCGGCATCTCTTGCCAAAACTAACACCTCTTGATCCTCGACTAAACTAGCGAGGGCAAAATCTGGTAAACCCGATTGTCGTTGTCCTAAAACTTCCCCCGGACCGCGAAATCGCATATCCATTTCCGAGATAAAAAAGCCATCTTGGGATTGTTCCAAAACCGTTAATCTTTGACGGGAATTAGCACTATTACTGCCACTTAAAAGTAAACAGGAGGATTGATGGGAGCCTCTGCCCACGCGCCCCCGTAATTGATGCAATTGTGAAAGGCCAAAACGTTCGGCATTTTCAATTAACATCACCGTGGCATTGGGAACATCAACCCCCACTTCGATAACTGTAGTTGAGACAATAATTTGCAGAATATTATCGCGAAAAGCTGTTAAGATTTCCTCTTTTTCGGCGGAACTCATGCGACCATGGAGTAAACCGATATTAAAATTAGGAAAAATCTTTTCTGATAAATTTTGATATTCTTCCACCGCAGCCCTCACATCTAATTTTTCCGATTCTTCAATTAAGGGAAAAATCACATAAGCTTGTCTGCCTTGGGCAATTTCACGGCGAATTAAATCATAGGCAGCCCTTCTTTGATTGCCATTTAAAGCGGTGGTTTGAATCGGTTGTCTGCCGGGGGGTAATTCGTCTATTTGACTCACATCTAAATCCCCATGCAGGGTTAAAGCTAAAGTACGGGGAATCGGTGTTGCTGTCATGGTTAAAACGTGGGGAGACTCTCCTTTGCTTAATAATCTTGCCCTTTGTTGTACCCCAAAACGATGCTGTTCATCAATAACAACTAACCCCAATTTGCGGAAATTAACTGCATCTTGAATTAGGGCATGAGTTCCCACTAAAAGTGGTAATTCTCCTGTCTCTAATTGGGCGTGAATTTCTCGCCTTTTAGCGGTTTTTGTGGAACCAGTTAATAATTCTACGGGTAAATGTAAGAGATTAAACCAGCTAACTAACTTACGATAATGTTGTTCCGCTAAAACTTCCGTGGGAGCCATTAATGCCGCTTGATAACCGGATTGTAGGGCTGCTAAAATAGCATAAACTCCGACAATTGTTTTGCCAGAACCCACATCCCCCTGCACAAGACGATTCATCGGGGTGCTAGAATCTAAATCCTCTAAAATTTCCTCAATAACTCGTTTTTGAGCATTAGTTAATTGAAAGGGAATTATCTGATTAAATCGATCAATTAATTGACCCTTAGCACTAAAAATAGCACTTTTCTGTGTCTGACGATACTGTTGCCGCCGCCGCAGAAACCCCAATTGTAAAAAGAAGAATTCATCAAAGACTAATCGCCGTCGCGCTTGACTGAGAATCTCGGCATTATTAGGGAAATGAATGTTAGTAATTGCTGTTTTTAAATCGATTAATCCGTATTGTTTTCTGAGACCGAAAGGCAAGGGATCTTTTATCGCCTCTACTGCCCCAAAAGCGGCGACTACAGCCTTTCTAATTAGGTCGGCGGGTACTCCATCGGTGAGGGGATAAACCGGCAGAATACGCCCGATTTTTAAGGACTCAATACTTGCCCCAGAACTGTCTAATAATTCAAATTCAGGATTTTCTAAAGTTAACCCATATTTACCCGCTTTGACTAAACCACTAACCGCCACCACCGAACCGACGGGATAGAGTTTTTTTTGTCCTTCTTGCCAAGCACGATTAGTATAGCGAGTTCCCGCATAAAAACGGTTTAATTTTATCTGTCCAGTGCGATCCTGTAAGAGCAATTCAAAGATAGCTAACTTGGTATTTTTGGGGCTAGTAAAACAATTACAGCGCTTGACATTCCCCACTAAAGTTACCGTTTCCCCCTCGGTTAAATTAGCGATATTGACTTGACGACTGTAATCAATATGATCCCGGGGATAATAATATAATAAATCTTCAACTTTGTGGAGGTTTAATTTTTCTAAAAGACCAGCTTTTCTCTCTCCCACTTCCGCTAGATATTTCAAGGGTTGTTCGAGGGTAACTTGCCGTGGAGAATTAGCCTTTGCCGTGATGGGAGTGGTATTAATAATTTTCGCCGCAGCTGGTTCTTTGGGGGTGGGGGCTGCTTCTAAAGTTTGCCGTAATTGTTGCAAAAAATTGCGAGTTTCGGTGACTAATTGTTGTCTTTGTCTGGGATTAAACTGGGAATATTGGGCAAATTTTTGGGCTAATTCTCGCCAGCGATTTCTCTCACTGGTGGAAATTCCCACGGGAGGATTATCCCCGAAACTAAGACAGAAAAACTCGCTAAAACGGTACTGATTTCCCTGAAGATCGGGATAACCTTTTTCCGCTTCTACAGATAAGGCTTTTTGTAATCTCACCCAGTCGGGTATTTCCCCTTTCATAATTGTCTCTTGACTCCAAATTTCCCGGTATTATGCTTCCCTGATACCCCTGTTTGATTATAACTGATTAATCGTACCAACTACTGCGCCATGCCGCTTCCGCTTGAGCGATAGTATATTCTTTGCGAATACGATGATATTGTTCCCCTAGACGATTTAATTGTTCCCAAAGGGAGCGAATTTGATTTCTTTCGACACTTAAGCGCGTATCAGCAAATTCGAGTTCAGCCATTCGTAGATGAATCGCCGTTACTTTAGTGACTTTGCCACTTGAAAAATCATGATCATCCCCATCATCTTCATCTTCATCTTTTTCTTCCTCTGGTTCAGGGTTTTTAGCTTCCACTAGAATGTTTAACATATTATTTCCTCCCCCTAGGGATTGTCCTTCTTCTCCCGCTTGAATTGCCATATCGATAATTTGACTGGGTAGATGAGGGGGAAGAATATAAGCTTTTTGTAGTTGCTGATTAATTTGTTTAGAGAGATGATTGAGAATCTCGATACAGTTTTTTTCCAGCACTCGACAACAATAAAGTAAAATATCGGGGTTATTAATCTCTCCAGCTGCGGCTAGATTTTCCCGTTTGTCTAGAAAAAGTTTCAAGAAATCTGGGGTGTTAACTGTCTCTGCTGGACTTTTAGAGAATCCTACCCCTGAAAATGCCCCTCGATCGAAGCTCTGCTCGCCCAATTGCTGTAAACTGGCTTTAGCCTCTTGTCCTAGAGCTTTGATCTCCTCTTGTAGTTTCTGACGATTGCTGTGGGAGAGGGCCAGAAATTCCCCCCCATAGTAACGGGTACATATATAATACACTGCCCCGATCGCCTGTTTATAGAGAGATTCACCGAGTAAATCAAGATAAATTCGGTATTTTTCTCGCATTCTTTCGGCTAAATTTGCCACTTCCGTTTCTATGTTCTTTAAATCTTGTTGTAGCTTGTTCAGTCTTCCAGTCATAGAAATTTTACCGAGGGAGAAGTTAGCGATCGGCGAATTCTATTATAGCGACTCATTGTCAGCTATAGCGCCCTGACCAGGGGGAGATGTTCAGACTCGATCATTTATCGGTTATTTTAGGTATTAGCTTTTAGCATTGGTTTGGCAAAGATAACTGCTATAATGAAAATGATTAGCAGGAAAACCCTCTATCTACATGGTAAGATAAAGTTAGTGGAATTGGGATAAAACAGCGAAAATTTTTTGCAGAGCTTACCACCACAAGTTCCCCATGAAAACCGACAGTATTTTTTATGATCTTTTTCAATCTTATCCGTCAATTTTCTTTGAATTAATCAACCTTGCCCCCAGAGAAGCAGAGAATTACCGCTTTGATTCCGTCGAAATTAAGCAACTAGCTTTTCGTATTGATGGCGTATTTTTGCCCAATATTACCGATCCTAGCATTCCTATTTATTTCTGCGAGGTGCAATTTCAAGATGATCAGAATTTTTATGGCCGTTTCTTTGCTGAAATCTTCTTATATCTCAGTAAAACTGCTTTTAACAATGATTGGCACGGGGTGGTCATTTATCCCCATCGTCGGGTAGAATCAGATCAGGTTGTACGTTACCAAGACTTATTGACATCTGGGAGAGTGACGCGAATATATTTAGATGAACTAGATGATATTAATCAAGATTCCCTCGGTATTGCCACTATAAAATTAATTATTGCTAAAGAAAATCAAGCAGTGGCAACAGCCAAACAACTTATTGAACGAGTGCGAACTGAATTTACCCAACCGCAAAACCTCCTACAATTAATAGAAACGATCCTTATCTATAAATTACCACGTCTAAGTCGCCGGGAGATAGAAGCCATGTTTAGTTTAGATGAACTGAAACAAACCCGTTATTTTCAAGACGTTCGAGAAGAAGGTAAACTGGAAGGTAAACTGGAAGGTAAACTGGAAGGTAAACTGGAAGGTAAACTGGAAGGTAAACTGGAAGGTAAACTGGAAGGTAAACTGGAATCTGTGCCGCGTTTATTGGCTTTAGGTTTAACTGTAGAACAAATTGCTCAAGCTTTGGACTTAACTATAGAAAAAGTGCGAGAAATACCAGAAACCCATTAAGATAATCTAGCAGTAGGCTATGACAGCATTTCTCCTCAGGATAAAGTGTAACCTAATTTGGTATCGACCACCGACTACCCAAAACGAAAACTTCCTACCTCACCATCAAGATAACTGCTGTACTTAAATTTATGACTAGCACTCCTTCAGCTTCTTTAAAATTAAAAAAACACAAAATTACCGACACAAATATCACTCTCTCCCATGGCAGTGGTGGCAAAGCAATGCGGGATTTAATTAATGAGATATTTGTTAATAACTTTGATAATAACTTACTGGCAACCCTTGAAGATCAAGCCCGATTTGAGATTAAAGATTTGGCTAAAATAGGCGATCGCTTGGCATTTACCACCGATTCCTATGTGGTTTCTCCCCTATTCTTTCCGGGGGGTGATATTGGCAGTTTAGCAGTCAATGGAACCGTTAATGATTTGGCTGTCGGTGGGGCAATTCCTCTCTATCTCAGTTGTAGTTTTATCCTCGAAGAAGGTTTATCTATCGACACCCTAAAAACCATCGTTACCAGCATGAAAATAGCCGCCGACAAAGCAGCGGTAAAAATCGTCACCGGGGATACAAAAGTCGTTCCCAGGGGACAAGGGGATCAAATATTTATTAATACCTCTGGAGTCGGAGTAATTCCGTCCCGAATCAATTCCAGTGCCAATAATTTACAAGTTGGCGATCGCATTTTGATTAACGGTTTTCTGGGGGATCACGGCACCGCCATTCTGATGGCCAGGGGCGAATTAGACCTGCAATGCACAATCGAAAGCGATTGTCAAGCTCTGAATTCTTTAATTTCTGCAATTCTGGCAGTTTGCCCGGAAGTTAAAGCGATGCGGGATGCCACTAGAGGCGGATTAGCCACAGTTTTAAACGAATTCGCCCAAAGTTCAGGGGTGGGAATACAGGTACAGGAAACGGCGATCCCCATCCGGGAAGAAGTGCGAGGAATGTGCGAATTATTGGGCTTAGAACCGCTTTATCTGGCAAATGAGGGCAAATTAGTCCTTGTCGTGCCTCCGGAGGCGGAAAATCGCGTTTTAGCAGTGATGCGTTCCCATCCTGACGGTAAAAATGCCGCTTGTATCGGGGAAGTCGTCGCTTCTCCCCCCAATTTAGTTTACTTAAAAACCGCTTTCGGCACTAAAAGGATTCTCGATATGTTAGTCGGTGAACAATTACCGAGAATATGTTAATTAGACAGGAGACAGTTTTAAAGGAAAAAGTGAAAACTAAAAAAACAGATAGTTGGGGTTTTGGGGTTTTGGGGTTTTAGTTGAAATTTCCCTGCTCCCTTCTCCCTGTTTCCTGTTCCCTGTTCCCTGATAACTGATAACTGAAAATGCACGAACTAGGAATTACCCAAAATATTATTGAACTTGCTTTAGAACACTCGCGAGGAATGAAAGTTAAGCGCGTGGTGTTAGAGATTGGTAAACTAACGGCAATTATGCCAGAATCGATCGCTTTTTGTTTTGATACCTGTTGTCAAGGTACTAATATAGAGGGGGCAATGTTAGAGATTCTGGAAATTTCTGGTTTAGGACAGTGCCAAGATTGCGGAAATGAGCTAGAACTAGAATATCCCTACGGAATCTGCGATCGATGTGGTAGTCGCAATATAGTCATTTTACAGGGTCAAGAATTAAATCTCAAATCGTTGGAGACAGAATCCTTATGTGTGTAACCTGTGGTTGTTCTGATAACTCGGAAGTGATGGTAACTAATCCGCAAACGGGAACCCATGAACATATTTTAGCCGATGGTACTGTTATTAGTCATAGCCATCACGATCACGATCATGAGCATCCCCATCATCCTGCGGAAATTCACGCTCAAATTCATGGTAGCATTCTCCAAGTTGAGCAAAATCTGCTGGCAAAAAATAATCTGTTAGCGGCACAAAATCGTGGTTGGTTGAAGGGGAGAAAAACTGTTGCCCTTAATCTAGTTTCTTCCCCCGGTTCGGGAAAAACTACCCTTTTAACTCGCACAATTGCCGATTTAAAAACCGCTATTCCTATCAGTGTCATTGAGGGAGATCAAGCAACAGCTAATGATGCCCAAAAAATTAGTGAAACCGGTTGTCAGGTTATCCAAATTAATACCGGAACAGGTTGTCATTTAGAAGCATCAATGGTAGAGAGAGGATTAATCGAACTCGATCCACCGATGAATTCTTTAGTCATGATCGAAAATGTCGGTAATCTAGTTTGTCCTGCTTTATTTGATTTGGGAGAAAATGCCAAAGTCGTCATTCTTTCCGTCACCGAAGGAGAAGATAAACCGATTAAATATCCCTATATGTTCCACGCTTCTCAAGTCATGATCTTGACAAAAATAGACCTACTGCCCTACGTTAATTTTAACCTCGATCGCTGTTTAGATTACGCCTATCAAGTTAATCCCAATCTGAAAGTTTTTCAAGTTTCCGCTACCACTGGAGAAGGTTTAGATGCTTGGTACGGTTGGTTAAAATCGCTGGTTTAAGTTAGCTTAACAAAATTAGAGATTCGTTCAAAATCTATGCGACAGAATCAATAAAGTGAAATACTTCTACTCACTTGTCTACAGGCGATTTTGTCAAAAAAAGTAAAGAAATGTGTGCATGACTCCTTATGGATCGGCACTAGATACTTGCTAAAGTTTCAATCCCGATAATTCAAGTAATACTATAATCATATTCTTTTGCCGCTTGTACTAAGGATAAAAGTTGTCCGGTTTGATCGGTTCCCGATACTCCTAAATCACTGTGACAGAGGATAACTTTTTCGCTTACCCGTGCCAATAAATCCCTTAAAACTCTCTGTAAACGTGCCTGATTTTCCTCTAATTCTGCTTCTGTTGTCCAGCGTTGATATGGACTTTCTCGCCAAAAAATCGGCGCAGCAAAAAGAGTAGCAGCACCTCCTTGTTCCCAGAGTGGGGAGGAACAATCTAGCCAAAAATGCCAACGATGACTAGAACGAAAAGAACGATATTGAAAGATATTGCCTAGGGTGACTGCTGAGGAAGATTTAATAAATTGTCGCACGGGATAGGGATTAGCAGTAATTGTGCCACGGCGCAAAAGTTGGATAAACTGACTAATAGTTTCGCTGGGACTTTGAAAACAGGGTTCACTCTCACGCAAGCGGCGATCGATCTCCCAAAAATGTTGGGCAGTTTCCATTAATTCTCGTAAAGCTGCCAAGTGATCGAAGGGCAAATTTTCCCCATCGTTTAATAATTGTTCGATCGCTTGATTTAAGACAAAAATCGGGAAAAGTTTCGCTTCCTGCTGCCGTTTTTTCATCCCTTCGATCCAGTGACAAATTCTTTCGTAGGCAGTACAAGCTTTTTGTCCTAAGCGATCCCAACGGGGAAAAGTTTCGATCGCTAATAAACGAGGATTTTCCGGATGCACTTGATAACAATGATCGGCAATTAATCCGGCGCGGATTGGATCGATATCGGGAATTAAATTCTCTTCTTCATCCCAGCAATAACGGCTAAAAATCACCAGCATTTCCGCTATGGCCTCTTGGGGGGCTAAACGCCCCAAATTTGCGTAAACAAGGGCGAGAAGGGTCAATAAGGCCCGAATCAGAGGACAACTGATCAGGGGTCGTTGTTCGTTGAGGGGTTGAACGGGTATCCCGGCACCGGTTAAAATTTCCATCAGGCTATAACGGGCGATTTCGTCTAAACCGGGGGCAATAACGGCGATTTCTTCGGATTTTACTGCTCCTTGCTTGACTGCTTGAATAATAGCTGTGGCTGTCTTCCGTAACAATTCGGCGCGAGAGGTGGTTTGCACGGAGATGAATTGATCGGGAAGATTGCCAAGATAGTTACCGTCGCTGATTAAGGAGAGAACCGTCTCGCTAAACTGAGCAGCTAACCCGTCGGTGGTAGATAATGGCATAATTTGACAGCGTGCCGCTAATTTTTGTAGATAATCGGGATCGGCAGTTAATCCTAAGCGAATTTTTCCCTGGGGATTGTAGGTAAAAACGCTAAAACAATCATGATCGAGGAAAAAACTGAGTAAATCCTTGGCAATAGCCGGATAATCGTCCACATCGTCCGCAAAAACTCCCCGGAAGCGTTTTAATAGTTGCTGTTGATAACGACTATCAGGAAATAAATAGCGCCAATAGAGTTCGTAGATGATACCATAACTTAATAAACCACGTTCTAGAGACCAATCACGCCATTGAATGATTAATTCTCCCACTTTTTCTGGTGTTTCCTGCTCATTAATCGCTAAAACTCGTTTTAAATCTGTTTCTGATAATCCGTCGGCTAATCTTTCGGGTATCTTTTCTGCGGGAACACCACTAGCGCCGGCTAATTGTAACAAATCGAGAACTTGACGGACAAAACGATATTCATTTATGCTAGTAAGCTGGAAGAATTCAGCGATCGCTGGTTGCCAGAGACGGGTGGCGAGTTCCTGTTCCGTTTCTGGGCGTAATCGGCGGGGAAATTGCGCTTTTAGCCCTAAAGACTCGAAAATTAACGGCCAAAACAGGATGACTTCATCGGTGAGAAAACCTAAAGGGGTTTTGCAGAGAATCGGATAGCTACCCCTAACAGCAAGGGCTAATTGATCGGCTAATTCCCGTTTGTTATCATCGTTGGCAGCGAAAACTAAGACCGTTTGGGAAAGGGGCGATGATTTCGATCGATCGAGATACAATGAATCCTGGGACTGACGTTGAGAAACAACCCAGCGCCGAAATTCCCCGACTAAAGCGGTGGTTTTTCCCGATCGAGTCCCACCTTCGATCCAAATTGGTATGATTGACATCGTTTTTTCTGGATTGTATTTGTTAAGATGACTGATTGGTACTCTAGCTTTTTTCCTTGTGGAAGTAATTGTTTCCTATGAATCTTAATCGGATTTTGCAAGGTGTTAATCAATGGTTATTACAAACTCCTGAACGTTCTTTAGATGAGGCTTATCATGCAGCTTTGAAGATTAAGGAGATAGAAGACAAGCATTTTCAAGGGCGAAAAGTGGCAGCGGAGTTCTCGAATTATGGCAGTACCACTAATTCCTATTTTATCGCAGAAGTTAAAGGTTATCTGCAAAAAATTAAAGTCAGATTGACGGAGTTTAAAGCTAGTCGCTCGATCGTTAATACCTTCGGACCAAATCAACCGACAATTAATAATGGGGTGATTACTGTCACCACAGATGTTTGTCTGAAAAAACTTCAGTTTATCGATAGTGTTATCGGAAAATATCAAGGTAATTATTGGCAAGAATATCTTGAAGATGGTCCCAAAAGTCTCCAGAACAGAAATTTTGAGCAGGAAACAGCCAAAAATAAGACTTCCAGAAATCGCTCTTTTTTAGCGGCGGGTAGTATTGAAGATGAGGAAATGATCAAAAGCAATAAATCCCAAAAAGCTACGGAAAAACCGGGAGTTTTACCCCGTTCTTTTGTCAATACTTTTAATCGCATTAAGCAGGAAATCGATCCCCAAGCGGAGGAATCGGAGGAGGCAGTTTTAAAAAGATTTCGCAATTCTCGTTATAAAACAGCCATTTCTCTCAAGTTTATTTTACTGTTAATTATTGTTCCTTTATTAACCCAGCAATTAACCAAAACTTTCCTGATCACCCCCTTGGTTAATAAATATTTCCAACAACAGGAACAGTTTATTTTTATCAATCAGGATTTAGAAGAAGAAGCTTTTTCGGAATTGAGAAGATTTGAGGAAGCTTTACATTTTCGAGGTATGATTGGTTTAGCACCCAAATTATCTAACGAAGAAATCGAGGGAGAAATTACTAAAAAAGCAGCGGTAATAAGTGAAGAATTTCGCCAACGAGGATTAAATGCGATCGCTAATATTTTCGCCGATATTTGTTCCCTGATTGCCTTTGGTTTTGTTATCGCTTTTAGTCGTCGGGAAATCGAGATTGTCAAGTCTTTTCTTGATGGCATTCTCTATAATCTTAGCGATTCAGCTAAAGCTTTTTTAATTATTCTCTTTACCGATATATTTGTCGGTTTCCACTCTCCCCACGGTTGGGAAGTCATCCTAGAAGGATTAAGTCGTCATTTCGGTTTACCGGAAAATCGCGAGTTTAATTTTCTCTTTATCGCCACTTTTCCCGTTATCTTGGATACAGTCTTAAAATATTGGATTTTCCGTTATCTCAATCGCATTTCTCCCTCGGCAGTGGCTACCTATCGTAATATGAATGAATAGGGTAAAATCAGGGAGAAACTTGATAATTTACCCTGCTAATTTGGGGGGGATAATTTGGCCGCTGTCTCTTGTACTTTGGTAAGTTCTAACTGCAAAGCAGTGGCAATCTGTTCTATACTTAAACCTAAAGCTAGTAAACTGGCGATCGCTTCAGTTTTAGCTTCTTCACGACCTTCTTCACGACCTTCTTCTTTAGCTTCTTGATAAAGTCGAGTCTGTCTGAGATCATCTAATCCGAACATAGCTTCTAACTCCGTGCGACTAAGATTAGTAAATTTATAGGCTAAGGTTCTTTCAATTAATTCTATAACTTTTTGCTGGAAAACTAGATCATCAATTTCAGCGATCGCTTTTTCTAAAAGTGGTTTTCCTCGTTGCTGTGCTAATTGGGGTGTAGCGACGATTAACTGAATAATTCCTAAACCCAGAGACGGAGCCGGATTATCGATTAATTCATCTAAATAAATACGTCTGATCTGTCCCGTTATCTCAAATCCCCGCAGTTGATAGGGAAAGTTATTATCCAGATCCCTGGAGGCAAATAAAGCTACAGCTATCCAATCCTGAACGGGTTTATACTGATTGAGATAGATGACAATTTCTGTTAAAAATCGCCAATAAAAATCACTTTTATCCTGAAATTGCACTTCAACAAAGTAAATAATTAGTTCCGGTGCTGCTGTGGTTGGTAAAAAAATACCGTCAAAACGACGCGCTAATTCTTTGATTTCTCGCGAGGAAAATTGATAATTTTCAGCTTTCTGGGTTGATTCTCCCAGTAATTCAAAAATTAACCCCGGAAAAGTTTGCAAGAGTTGATAAAAAATTGTATCGGTCTTCACAAGCTTGAAAAAATCTAGATGTTTACTAACAATTACTTACAAATCATCCAACAATAGCGTGACTAACACCTTATCGACACGATTACCGTCCATATCCACCACTTCCAAGCGCAACCTTTGCCATTCAAAATGAGCGGCAGCCCCCGGAATCCTACCAAGATGGGTAATAATAAAACCACCTAAAGTGTGATAATTGCCCTGTTTTTCCCCCGGTAATTCACTGATTTCAAATAATTCTTTAAAATCTTCGATCGCCACTGTACCATCGATCAACCAAGAACCATCTTCCCGCTGCACGATCTGAGCATCTTCAATATTATCTAATTGGGGTAAATCGCCGACAATTGCCTCTAAAATATCCTTGCGCGTCACCAATCCTTGAATTACCCCGTACTCATCCACTACCAAGGCAATATGATGACCACTTTGCTGCACCAATTCTAACACCTTTAAACCCCTAGTGCTTTCCGGCACAAAAAGCGGCTGTTGTAAATCCTTCGTCAGGTCGAAACTTTCACCGGTTAAACAATCTGCCAATAAGTCTGTGACTTCGATTACCCCCAAAACCTCATCTAAACTGCCCTGACACACAGGAAAACGGTTATGATTGCTCTCAATTAGCTTCTGGCGGTTAATTTCGGCACTATCTTCCAAATCTAGCCAAATAATATCTGGGCGCGTGGTCATAATCTGACTGACTCGGCGATCGCCCAATCCTAACACCCTTTCCACCATATCCTGTTCTGCTTCCTCAAAGGTTCCCGCTTCGGTTCCCTGTTTAAGCATAATTTTCAATTCTTCTTCCGTAATTGGGGAATCATTATTATTAGCGCTAATCCCCAACAAACTGAGAATCAGATTAGTCGATTGACTCAAAAGATGGACAACGGGCGAAACAATTTTCGATAGCTTATCGAGAGGATCTGCCACGAGGATAGCGATTTTTTCGGGATTACTTAAACCTAACCGTTTCGGCACTAATTCCCCCACCACTAGGGATAGATAGGTAATAATTAACACCACTAATCCTAATCCCAAAGCTTGACTGTAGGGGGCTAAAACGGGAACTTGCGCCAATAATTGCGCCACACTGACCGATAAATTGGCTCCTCCGTAGGCCCCGGCAAAGATTCCCACTAGGGTAATGCCAATCTGCACCGTCGATAAAATTTGATTGGGATCATTGGCCAATTTTAAGGCCATCGCCGCCCTTCGATCATCTCTGGCTAATTGTTCTAAACGGACTTTGCGCGCCGAGACAATGGCAATTTCCGAGAGGGCAAAGACTCCATTGAGGAGGATGAGGAAGAGTATAACAAGAATTTCGGTAGTCGCCGAGAACATGGTTAAAAGTTACAGGTAAAAGGGCGGATAGTTGTTTGGATCATAGTGCGAGGATCGGTTAAGTTCAGTAAAGAATCATCTTGATTTTTAACGAGTTACGAAGGCTTGTGTCTGGAGAGGGGGTACTCTCAGTATAAATGGGATAGGATAAAGTTCGCGCTCTTAGCTCAGTTAGCAGTGAACAGTCAAGAGTGACCTGTTGCCAGTAAAAAAAAGTTGTCCCTGGGAGAGTGGGGACAAACTATCTCAATCTATTCGCCTGAAAAATTATGATCGCTACACCCGTATCATCGAAATCGAACGCTATCACGGAAATCCGCCCCGGACTACCGACTATTTGCGGTTGGGAACAGGAAATCGCGGCGATTGTTAATCACGATGATCCGATCTTTTTACCGACAACAAATCTCCAATTAGACAATATTCAGGCTGGTTTTGCCTGTGCCTTGCATATGCACCAACCCACTATCCCCGCGGGTGTTAACGGTGAATTAATCTGCAATCTCCAGCATATGTTCGAAAATCTTGGGGATGGTGATAACCATAATGCCAGTGTTTTTGCCTGGTGTTACAGTCGCATGGGCGATTTTGTCCCAGAATTGGTGGCGGAAGGCTGTAATCCCCGGATTATGCTCGATTATTCCGGCAATCTCCTCTGGGGTTTGGTACAGATGGGACGGCAGGATATCCTCGATAAACTCAAATTAATCACCTGTAACAGTCAATATCAACCCTATGTGGAATGGTTGGGGACGATGTGGAGTCATGCGGTGGCTCCTTCCACACCGATTCCCGATCTAAAATTGCAGATGCAAGCATGGCAAACCTATTTTGCCTCGATTTTTGGCCCAGATGCCCTGAAACGAGTCAAAGGGTTCTCTCCCCCGGAAATGCACCTTCCTAACCATCCCGATACCCTCTACGAGTATATTAAAGCCCTGAAAGAATGCGGCTATCGTTGGTTATTGGTACAGGAACACTCGGTGGAAAATCTCGACGGTTCGGGATTGAGTCAGGAACAAAAATATATTCCTAATCGCTTGCTGGCGCGCAATTCTCGGGGTGAAGTGATTGCGATTACTGCTTTGATTAAAACCCAGGGTTCCGACACCAAATTAGTCGCCCAAATGCAACCCTACCACGAGGCCAAATGCCGCAGTAAACAGCAAATCGGCGGCGTTTGGGTTCCTTCCCTAGGTTCCCAGATTGCCGACGGTGAAAATGGTGGCGTGATGATGAATGAATTTCCTCGCGATTTTCCCAATCCTTGGCGGGAAATGCAAGGGGGTTCCACTGTGGCAGGATTTAACGGCACGGAATATCTGGAGTTAATCGAGGCCGCTGGCGTTAATCCCCAAGATTATCCCCCAATTCAAGCCGTACACCAGCATAAAATCTGGCAGGGAGTTAATTCGGATGCCGCTACCCCTGAAGCAGTGGAACAGGCGATCGCTGAGTTAAAACAGTCCGACCACCGTTTTACCATGGATGGGGCATCTTGGACAAATGATCTCAGTTGGGTGCGCGGTTACGAAAATGTCCTCGAACCGATGAACCAATTAAGCGCTAAATTCCACGAGAAATATGCTCCTTTAGTACAGGCGGATCCTAGCTTCACCCGACGACCGGATTATCTGGAGGCACTGCTTTATAATTTGCTCGTGCAAACCAGTTGTTTCCGTTATTGGGGCCAGGGTACTTGGACCGATTATGCCCGCACTTTGTACGAAAGAGGCGCAGCCTTAACTCGCTAAGATAGTAAGGTATCTAGGGCGCAGAATCTGCGCCTTGATAGTACACATATATTAGTAGAAGATGTTCGCCGATGAAGTAACTTAGGCTGAAAAAGTTGACAAATATTTAATATTAATCTCTCTTTTGTCAAATTAGGAAAACTCTTGGCCTTTTCTCGTTCTCAACCTCTTATAGTAAATCTGGTTATTAAAAACTGATTATTTATTCTCCCTTTTGCATGAGGGCCTCTCCTCATAAGTAGCCTATACTCAACGGATTTAGTATTGTAAAGGGTTTGCGGCAAAAAGTTTCTTGTGGAGACAGGGTGTGGGGTGTGGGGTTTTACCAGTTTTGAGGTGGCCAATTACCTAATTTTCAGAGAAAAAGTACCTGAATTTTCCCCCCCGATCACTCCCAGAACCGGTACTTTTTGATTGCCAAAAGGTCTAAAAGTCTTACCCAACAAGGTTTTAAGATTTATTCAGCTAACCCTAATTAAAGAAATACTCAAATCCTGATAAAAATCCTCTTGTTTTAATTCCACTTTTGATTGAGAAGCCAGTAAAAGTAAAGCCCAAAAAATCGCCACCTTTTCCTGTGTTGCCGAGTGACTAGAGGGCTTTTCTGCTTGCCATAAATCTAATAAATACTCAAACTCTATCTCCTTTTTCTCTAATTGAAAAAACTTTCTCTGCAAAAAAAAGTCCAGTTCCGCCGCCAATTCCGTCAGGTTTTCTTGGTGGGCTAATTCCGTGATAATTTGTAACGCTTCCCGTCGGGATTGGGGACGGGGTTTCGGGACAACTACAGGCAGTTTCGGTAAAGCTTCAATCTCTAGGGCAATCTGTTGTAATTGAGTGATTAACTCCTGCAAAGTTACCCGTCTTTTTCGCGGTGGTGGGGCAGCAGTACGACGGCGAATATGATTTTCTAGATAACGGGGTAAAGTTCTTAATTCCCGTTCTAACTCGCTAATTTCCTCATCAATCAGACTTTCTTCTTGCTGGTCTAAAGACAATCTTTCTAGGGTATCAGCCTTAAATAAAACTAACATGGAAGCCCATAAAAAAGCCTGTCCCGATTGGGGTAAATTAGCCTGGGCCATGGCTAAATCTAGATCATTTAATAACCCCAATTCTGCCAAAAAGCGATCGATCACATCGATAACCTGCACATCCCAGGGGTCAATCTCTCCCTGTTCCGCCATTTCTAAAAGAGAGGCGATCGCATCACTGGCCGAGGTGATAGTCATGATTGTAGAATCTTGTAGGATCTCAAAGGATAGAATTTAGCAAGCAAAACCATGGACATATCGATCGCTGACCTGCGCTTGGACTACAATCTTGAAGAATTGCTAGAGTCAGAAACATCTGCCGATCCTTTCATTGTATTTAAACAATGGCTAGAACGGGCGGTATCTTCGGGAAGATTGGAACCCAACGCGATGACTTTAGCTACTATTTCCCCGGAGGGTAAACCCCGGGCCCGCATGGTATTGTTGAAAGACTTCGATCCTCGCGGTTTTGTTCTCTTTACCAACTACCACAGCGCCAAAGGACAGGAATTAATCGCCAATCCCAATGCGGCCCTAGTGTTTTGGTGGGGAGAATTGCAACGGCAAATTAGGATTGAGGGAACTGTAGAAAAAATCAGCGAGGAGGAATCGGATAATTACTTTTTTGTCCGTCCCTGGGAATCTCGTTTAGGGGCCTGGGCCTCCCATCAAAGTGAAGTGATTTCTGGGCGGGATATCCTCGAAAAACGCCTAGCAGAACTAAAAGAAGAATATGCTGGTCGTGAAGTTCCCCGTCCTCCTCATTGGGGCGGTTTTCGCCTAATTCCTAGTTTAATCGAGTTCTGGCAAGGTCGCCCCAGTCGTCTCCACGATCGTCTCTGTTATTATCGTCAAGAAGATGGCAGTTGGCAAAGGCAACGTTTAGCCCCTTAGTTTGATCTTGACACCTTGTATTGGCAAAATAGCTCGATGCTAATTCAATTTGTCATTTTAGTCTTGAGATAATATTAGGTCGATGTCTTTTCCCAACCCGCACTTACATTAGCGATCGGGTTGGGCTATTATGCCATTTGTAGAAAGGCAATCCGTCCGCCCTAAAGTTTCAGAAAAACGATAGAATTGAAAGGGTTTTTGTTTGCATCCTTCAAAAATAACTAGAGAATTAATATGGCCATCAATAAAGTTGGACTTCGGGAAACCTTAGAAGCATTGCGGGTTGAACTGATTCAATTTGTGGTTGAGCAGTCGAAAGAAGGCAAAGGTGGGCTGAAATTTTGGGTAGTAGAAATGGGTGGGGGTGTCACCAATAAAGATACGATAACCCATAGAATTAAAATTCCCCTTAAACCCATTGGGGAAGATGGAGGACCTATCAAGACAGCAAGTGATGATATTCCCGATTAGAATTTTATACCCCTAGGGACGCAATGCTTGCCCCCAAAGCAGTTAATTTGTAGGATGGGTTAGCGAAGCGTAACCCATCGCCATCCCAGAAGAATAGGTTACATCAATCCGATAAGTTATGGCCCAATTCCAACCCGATCGCGCTTTAGAAATTGTTGCCCCTAAGTATGGCACTGCCTATCGAATTGGGGGACGTTTATTGTTGACTTGTCGGCATCTATTTGATAATAGTAACAACTGTAAAGTACGATTTAGATCAGCATCAAACTATTCTGATAAGCAGGATATAGACGCTCAAGTAATTTGGAAAGCCCCCGATAATATAGATATAGCTTTAGTAGAATTACCTGAATTACCTGAATTAGTAGAATTACCTGAAACTGTTAAAATTTGTGATGCTGTAAGTTTTGGGGTGTTACCTGATGCGAGTAGCACCCAAAAAGTTAAATTTGACTTTTTGGGATTTCCTCTATTTTTACGGTATTCTGAAGATGGTATAAAATACGCCACAGGGTTACATATTGAGGGAACTATCGATGTGTCTAATCGTGCGCCTCATAACCGGTTGTTATTAAATATTAAAGATAGTCAAGACATACAACCCACCGATGAACAATTAGAAAGATTAGCAGAAGATCAGTCACCTTGGCAAGGAACATCGGGATCAGCAATTGTTTGTCATGGGTTAGTGATTGGGGTACAATCAAGACATCCGATTAGAGATCGTCCAGCATCTTTAGAGGCTGAATCTTTGGCAAGGGTTTATGATAATCCCGAATGGCGTGAGATATTAGAAAAACATGATATTGACCCTGAACCTAAACCCGTTATTTCAGTTAATCTTAACACTCGTTCCTATCGAAATCAAGCCCCTTATATACCTAGTTATTTTGTGGAACGTCCAGAGGTTAGTATTAAATTAAAGGAACTTTTGTTATCAGAAGCAACGGATAATACAGGAACTTTAGTTATTAGTGCAATTTATGGTTTAGGAGGTATTGGTAAATCGACTTTAGCGGCGGCATTAGCACAGGATCAAGCGGTTCAAGCTTATTTTCCTGATGGTATTTTCTGGGCAACTTTAGGTCAACAACCGGATATTTTATCCTTTTTGTATGGGTGGATACAAGCGTTAGGGGATTATGACTTTAAGCCCATGAGTGTTGATGCAGCATCCTTACAATTGAGGACTTTATTAGCAGATAAAAAAGCTTTATTAGTGGTAGATGACCTCTGGAATGTAGGAGATATTGAACCTTTTCAAATAGCAGGAAATAACTGTAAGTTATTAGTTACCACTAGGGAAGTTCCCGTTAAAGGAGCAACTCCTTATAATTTGGATGTGATGACGGAATCTCAATCCTTAGCCTTATTAAGAGGCTATTTAGGGAGTGAATTAACAGCAAAAGAACAAGAACAAGCTAAAAATTTAGCGAAAACTGTGGGATATTTACCCTTAGCCTTGGAGTTGGGAGCAGCACAAGTTAAAGATGGGATTACTTGGGATGAGTTACTAGAAGATTTACAGGCAGAAATTGCTTATTTAGAAATATTAGATCGAGCCGATGCAGAAGATACCCCCCATGAGGAAAAGCGAAAACATTATAGTTTAATTGCCTCTTTTAATCTCAGCTTAAAACGGTTAAAATCGGCAAGATTGCGACAATTTATCTGGTTAGGGGTCTTACCAGATGATGTGACGATTACAGAAAAGATGGCGGCGACTTTATGGGATTGTCAGGTTAAAGAAGCTAGGGAAACTTTAAGATATTTACGCGGTAAGGCTTTATTATTAACAGGGGTTTCCAGTGAGCAAATTACTAATTATCGGGTGCATGATTTGTTACATGATTTAGCCCGAAATCTGCTGCAAGCGTCTTCTCATCCTCAAGCAGATTATCAATTGCCGGGGTTAGGGTTATCAATAACTGAGGCACATCAACAGCTTTTAAGTCGGTATCAAAGACAGACTAAAAATGGTTTATGGCACAGTTTAGAGGATGATGGCTACATTTATAATCAATTGATTTGGCATTTGGAAAAGGCGGGAAAAATAGCAGAGATTCATCAATTACTGAGGGAAGAAACGGCAGAAGGACACAATGGTTGGTATAGCAAATGTGAGAAAGAAGCGAAAACGGCGACTTTTATTAAGGATGTTTCTAGGGCTTGGCAACTGGCGGAGGAGCATTTTATTGAGAATCCCAGTGAGTCGATTGGGTTACAGGTTCGTTATGCTTTAATCACCACTTCTCTTAATAGTTTGGCGGGCAATATTCCAGCAGAATTAATGGCTTTACTGATTCAGCATGAAATCTGGACACCAGCGCAGGGATTAGCTTATGTGAGGCAAAATCAAGATGATGAGAAGCGAGCAGAAAGATTAAAGGCAATTAGTCCCCATCTTCCCTCTACTTTATTACCCGAAGCCTTGGCTACGGCTAGAGAGATTGGGGATGAATCCAGCCGTGCAAGGGCATTGACAGGGTTAGCTCCCTATTTACCTGAAATCTTACCCGAAGCCTTAGCTACAGCTAGAGAGATTGGGAATGAA
>VYKV01000007.1_pt1 | contig 32218 bp, 34 predicted proteins | sample 5114461 | NCBI WGS metagenome assembly VYKV01 (sample SAMN12291816, study PRJNA351875) | freshwater metagenome | isolation source: freshwater lake | place: USA: Michigan, Gull Lake | collected 2011-07-05 | reverse complement strand
TTGGGCAAACAGAAACCGACCCAAACGCCTTGGGAGAGTCCGGCCTCTGGATTCTTAATGGAGACATTGAGAATCTAAGCTGTCTCGTTGAACAAGGAATTTCTAACAGCGATGTGGAAAGAATCCCCCATCACAGCGTAGCTTGACGGTGGGAGTATGTCAAACCAACCATCATCTGGGCAATAATGCAAGAGCAAGAAATTAATAAGGACAAATCCAAGAGTTTTTGGGCTTCTATTCGAGAAAATCTGCAAATTATCACTATAGCTTTAATTTTAGCCCTACTGATTCGCACTTTTGTCGCTGAACCTCGTTTTATCCCCTCTGATTCTATGTTACCCACCTTAGCACAGGGCGATCGCTTAGTGGTGGAAAAACTTTCCTATGATTTCCATCCCCCTCGACGGGGGGATATCGTCGTCTTTGAACCGCCGGCACAATTACAATTACAGGGATACCAAAAGGACCAAGCTTTTATTAAAAGAGTGATTGCCACAGCAGGGGATGTGATTGCTGTCAAGGAGGGCAAAATTTACCTGAATAATCAACCCTTGTCAGAGGATTATATTCTAGAATCCCCTCAATATAATTTAATACCTTTGCTCGTGCCAGAGAATAATTTATTTGTCATGGGAGATAATCGCAATAATAGCAATGACTCCCATATCTGGGGGTTTTTACCGGAAAATAACGTGATTGGTAGGGCGGTTTTTCGCTTTTTTCCTTTTAATCGTTTGGGGATTTTAGGGGGGAATAGCTAACAGGAATTTTTAGCCCTGACGATGTTGAACAATTAAGACGGAACAGGGGGCATGATGGAGAACATAATTACTCACACTACCTAAGAATAACTCTCCTAGACCCGATCGCCCACGCCGACCGATGACAATTAAATCAATATTTTCCTCTCGCGCCACTTTACAGATAGTTTTGGCGGCATGACCGTAAATTTGCCGGTATTCTCCCTTTACACCCATTTCTCCCGCCTGATTAGCTCTTTTTTGCAACATGGCCACCCCTTTCTGCTCGAATTCTTCCCATTGTTGCCGCCAAAAATCGAGAGTGAGATCATTGCCCTGGGCGGGGTAAATATCGGCTAAATTGGGTGGAATCGGTAAAGGGCTATAATCTTCTTCAGGGGAAAGGACGTGCAGTAGTAGGAGGTTAGCTTCGTACTTACTGGCTAAGGATACAGCCTCCTTAAAGACAATCTCCCCCATCTCCGACAAATCTACTGCTATCAAGACTTTTTGATACATTTTTCAGCCTCTGCAACCATGCCTTATTTAACGGAATCCGACGCTATTAGGAATGCGATCGATCACTTTGGCCATTTTCCCATTCTTTGGTTAGATACGGAAGTAGCCGATTACGATAGCAAGACTCCCCGTTTGTCTCTGATTCAAATTCTTGCTGATTCCACGGACTTAACGGGTGAGCGGGTGACAATTTTGGATGTTCTTGATCGACCCGATCTTACTAACTATTTTATCACTAAAATCATGCTGGTTGACCGGATAGAAAAGGTTTTTCACAATGCTAGTTATGATTGTAAATTTTTGGGCGGTAAAAGCAAAGTTAAAAAAATTACCTGTACCCTAGAGTTAGCTAAAAAGGTTCCCTACTATATTGCTCCTTTACCCAATTATCAACTAAAAACCGTGGCTGAATGTCTTTGTCATTTTCCCGCTATTGATAAAAGTGAACAGGGGGGGAATTGGGGCAAAAGACCTTTAACCGCGGCCCAGCTAGAATATGCACAAAAAGACCCTGTATATACGGCCCAAATCCATCATCGTCTTTTGCAGCTTTCCCATTTAATTACTCCCGATCCCGCGGGTGAGAATCTGGAAAGATTAACTAATCGTTATTGGGAAATTTACCAGCAATGGAGGATTTTAGATACAGAGATGGAACATCTCAAGGAACGTTTAAAGTCGGCAATTATCCAGCAAAAGGCTGCGGAGATTAACGGGTTTTCGGTCAGTTACCAAAATCGCACCAGCAAAAAAGTTAAACTGGCCGAATTAGCCAAAGTTGTCTATTTATCGGGTCAGGATAGCCAAATATCTCTCTCCTTAACTAATGATCTTCTCAAAGAATTGGGGGATTTAGCCCAAGGGTTAACCATCGAGGAAACTCGCCAAAAAATCAGTCAATTGACCATCAAACAAAGTGAAGCTGACTTGACATGATTATAGCAGAATCCAGCAGATAGGAGATAGGAGTCAATACCAAATTAGGTTATACTTGATATTTATGAAAAAGGCTGTAATAGCTAGAAAAAATTGCTTGCGGGGATAATCTAAATGACTGTAAAGATCGCTTATCTGGGGCCAGTGGGAACCTATTCAGAAACAGCCGCTTTAGCCTATGCTAATAGTTTACCACCCCAGCCTCGTCAATTAATACCCTATCCTAGCATTGCCTTGGCCCTGCGAGCGGTTGTCCAAAATCAGGCCGATTTAGCAGTCGTCCCGGTGGAAAATTCCACCGAAGGAAGTGTGGTAATGACTCTTGATGCTTTATGGCAATTACCAGGGTTACAGATTCAACAAGAATTAGTTTTACCGATTTCCCATGCACTTCTATCTCCTAGACAATCGCTAACAGAAATTAAAACCGTTTATTCCCATCCCCAAGCTTTAGCCCAATGTCAAAAATGGCTAGAAAATAATTTACCTACCGTGCCAATTATTCCCACCAATTCTACCACAGAAGCGATTCAAATTCTCGATCGAGAGGGTAATTCGGCCGCTATTGCTTCTCCCCGGGCGGCAAAACTCTATAATGTACCAATACTAATACAACCAATTAATGATTATCCCGATAATTGTACCCGTTTTTGGGTAATGGCTTTAACTTCCCATCGCCAAGGTGAGCGGATGTCCCTCGCTTTTCAGGTTTTAGATCAACCCGGCGCTTTAGTCAAACCTTTAGAAGTTTTTGCCAAACGTCAGCTTAATTTATCTCGGATCGAATCGCGACCAACTAAAATATCTTTAGGGGAATACATATTTTTTATTGATCTAGAAATTAATCCAGATCAACAGCATTTAATCGCGGCAACTTTAGAAGAATTAACCAATTATACCGATGCGATCGAGGTTTTTGGTGCTTATCAGGTGGTTAATTTGCCTGTAGAAAGTTTAGAGGAATTATAAACTAAATTCCTCATAAATTACAGAAATTAAATAGAGATATTTTAGCTTTTAAGAGAGGGAATAATCGGCAAAGATGAGTTTTCCTCTGGGGTAGAATCAAGCTTTCTTTCCCCCACTAGAGGAAGAATAATTTCCACAGTTGTTCCTAAACCTTGACCTTGACTAGAGATAGTAATATCTCCCTCCATCATTTTCATCAAATTCTTAGAAATAGCTAATCCCAAACCCGTACCGCTAAATTTTCTGGTTGTGGAACCATCAATCATCACAAAAGGACGGAATAATTTTGATTGTTGCTGGGGGTCTATACCGATTCCTGTATCGATTATAGTAATAATAGCCTGTGGATGTTCTAGGTGAGTTATCAAAGAAATTGTGCCTGTATCAGTAAATTTAATTGAGTTAGAAATAACATTCAAAATTACCTGTTTTAATTTGGTGGTATCAGCATAGACTATAGGAATTTCTGGACAGAAAAGTAAATTTAATTTTAAGCACTTACGTTGCAGCGATGCTGTTTGTAAATTAATAACTTCATTGATAATTTGGTGTAAATCTACTGGTTCAGGATTAACAGAAAGTTTGCCCGCTTCTATTTTAGCAATACTGAGAATATCATCAATAATTTCCAAAAGATGTACAGCTGCATTATCCGCTTGTTGCAGATATTCTTTTTCCTCCTGCTCACTATTACAAAATCCATCCATAACGCAACGAATTGAGCCAATAATACCATTGAGAGGGGTGCGTAATTCGTGGGAAGTATTCGCCAAAAATTGGTTTTTTAATTGATTAGCATTTTCCGCTTCTTGCCAACTCTTAACTATTTCCTCTCCCCAAAGGCGTAAACGTTCGAGCATTTCCTCTAAGGCCGAGGCTAACTGATTAATTTCTCGAATATTAAAGTTCTGTGCTGTAATATTTTGTGAAGGAATTTTCTGAACATTTAAGGCATAATCTCGCAGTTTTTCTAAAGGTCTAGCTAAATCCCTGGCAATCAGTACAATAGCTACTAAATAAGCTAATAATAAACCAGAAATCAGATAAAAAATTGCCTCCCAAATTTGTTGTAGAGGAGCCAGAGCTTGGGAGAGGGGACTAATGGCTAAAACTATCCATTTTTGGGATGATTCTCCCGTAACTGGACTGGGGAGGGAACTATAACCTGCGACTAATTCTTTGCCATATTTCTCGAAAGAAAATAAATGGAGAAATCTCTGTTGACCTCTAACAGCATTAATGATGATTAGATTGAGGCGTTCAGCATCAGCTTCTTGACTGATATGGCTACCAATGCGATCAAAATAGGGATGAGCGAGAATAATGCCATTTTCAGAAATAACCACGGGATAACCCGATAAAGAACCGGGTAAAACCTTCTCACGGTAAAGTAGAGAAGTTTGCAGAATCAGACTAGATTGTAATTGTCCTTGATTATCGTAGATGGGAACGGCAAAAACTAATTCTAATTGACGATTATTATTGGGAGATTTTGTTAAAAGTTGTCGAGGGAAACTTCTCACTAAAACATTCTCGATATTCCCAGCAGAGCTAGTCCGTTTTTCTGTCCATCTTTCCAGGGGCAAAACTTTGATAATTTCTGGTTCACAGGCTCGATTTAATAAAGATTTCTTGGTCTTAATATCAATTAATTCCACACAGTTAATTTGATTAGGAAGCCGCGCCGTGAATTGTTGTAAAAAAGCTTGTTTTTCGGCTAAGGTTCCCTGTTTTAAAACCAGACTTTCCCCCGCAGTGATAAGATTAGCCTGCAAAAATTGAATTGATTGCTCAATATTGTCTGCTTTTCTGATGGCACTTTCGGTGAGATTTTGACGGGCTGTTTCCAAAAAAGCCGATCGCGCCTTACGATAGGTAATATAAACTCCCATTAGTAGTACAGGTACACTGACTAGGAGTAAGCGAGAGAGCAGAATACGACGAAAGGAGGATTGACCGATAGACATGGGCAGAAATCGGTTTGATTCTTGCTATCAAACTCCAGACTATACTAGCCTATTCACCAATCAGACCGGGTGATATCCCTCATCATTTGCCATGAATCGTCCTCACACCACCGTTATTTTAGCCATGAGTGCCGATGGTAAAATTGCCGACGCATACCAGTCAGCGGCCAGATTTGCTTCGGCTACCGATAAAATGCGTCTAGAACAACATTTATCGCGCATGGATGCCGCTTTATTCGGTGCTAACACCCTGCGCGCTTATCACACCAGTCTTCCTATTCGTCATCCCGATTTTCTCGCATACCGTCAACAACGGGGATTATCTCCGCAGCCGATACAGATCGTTTGTTCTCATTCAGGCCAGCTTGACCCCCGGATGAAATTTTTTCAGCAGCCTTTCCCTCGCTGGTTAATCACGGCAGCGGAAAAAGTGGCGGCATGGGAAAATCGGGGTTTATTTGAGCTTGTCTTAGTCTGCGGTGATTGGAAGGCTATTTTTAGTCAATTTACGGTTTTAGGTCTTAAAAAGCTGGCGATTCTGGGAGGAGGTGAATTAATTGCCTCTCTTTTAGCTGAAGATTTAATCGATGAAATCCATCTAACTATTTGTCCGTTGCTGTTAGGAGGCAATAAAGCAGCAACTCCCCTGGGAGGAACCGGATTTATGGCTGATTCTGCCAGAAAATTACGACTTTTGAGCGTGGAAACCTTGGAAGAAGAAATTTTTTTACATTATTCCCTTGAACGGCAGTCCCATAAATCTCAAAACTAGATTACCTTAAATAAAAAGGTTGACTTATCTTGTCCCATGGTAGAACAGCTTAAACCCCAATATTCTGTCGTTTGGATTGATAAAATGAGTGAGATTCCCCAACAAAAATGGGATGCTCTCGCTCAACCCCTAACTACTCCCTTTCTAGAGTGGGAATGGTTACATAATATCGAAACTTCCGGCAGCGCCACGGGACGCGCGGGGTGGCAACCTGCTCATCTAACAGTTTGGCGCGGTGCTGAGTTAATTGCCGCCGCTCCTTTGTATATTAAAAGTCATAGTTACGGTGAATTTGTCTTTGACCATCAATGGGCCGATCTTTCCCATCGTTTGGGGATTAGATACTATCCGAAACTGTTAGGAATGACTCCTTTTACTCCTGCGGTGGGTTATCGTTTTTTAATTGCTCCGGGGGAAAATGAACTGGAGATTACTGCTTTAATGATAGCGGCGATCGATCATTTTTGTGACCAAAATCATCTGTCGGGTTGTCATTTTCTTTTTGTTGATCCCCAATGGCGAATTTTAATGGAAAATTTTGGCTTTACTCCCTGGTTACATCATAGTTATATTTGGAATAACAAAGGTTTTCAAAGTTTTGAAGATTATCTGACAGTTTTTAATGCTAATCAACGCCGCAATATTAAACGGGAACGGAAAGCAGTGACTAATGCGGGGTTAATTATTAAAACTCTGGCCGCTGAAGAAATTCCCCATCATTTATTCCCGTTAATTTATCGGTTTTATAGCAGTACCTGTGATAAATTTTACTGGGGAAGTAAATACCTGACACAGAAATTTTTTGAACAATTATATCCGAATTATCGTCAGCGAGTGGTTTTGATTACTGCCTACCAAAATGAAAAGGATACTAAACCGGTGGGTTTATCTTTTTGTATTCGCAAAGATACTAATCTTTATGGTCGTTACTGGGGCAGTTTTCAAGAGTACGACTGTTTACATTTTGAAGCTTGTTACTATCAACCGATCGATTGGGCAATTAGTCAAGGTATTACCATGTTTGACCCCGGTGCGGGAGGACAACATAAAAAAAGACGGGGTTTTCCCGCTACTGCTAATCACAGTTTACACCGTTTTTATCATGGCAAAATGACTCAAATTCTCCGCAATTATATCCAGGAAATCAATCAAATGGAACAGGAAGAAATTGAGGCAATTAATCAAGATTTACCCTTTTCTAAGAGAGAAATTGAGTTGAACGAGTAATTTAGATAGGGTTTGTCCCTATTAGTGCAATCAACTATGAATACGAGGTTCCGGGTGCAGATTGGCTAAAATCTCACTTTCGATCGCCGCTAGGGTTTCTAAGCGTTGCTCGATCACTGTACGTTCAAAATAATCCGCTGCTAATAGCCAATAAATACCATAATGACGCGCTTCGGAAGCCATGAGACTGCGATAAAATTTGCCTAAATCGGGATCAGGACAATATTCTCCCAATAAACCCAATCTTTCGTGGGAACGCGCCTCGATTAAAGCTGATATTAACAGAGAATCCAAAAGGCGATCGGGTTCTTGGTGACGAATCTGCGCCTTTAATTTAGCACCATAAGGGGGAGAATTCAAGGGAGCAAGGGGAATTCCCCATTTATCTAACCATTGATTTACCTGTTCAAAATGTTCTAATTCCTCTTGTGCGATCGCTGTTAATTTCCGCACGAGGGAAGCGTAGGAAGGATAACGAAACATGAGATTTAAGGCCACTCCTGCCGCTTTTCGCTCACAATGGGAATGATCGAGCAGAATAATCCCTAAATTATTAATTGCCTGTTCTATCCAATCCTCAGAGGTGGCACTGACTAATAAATTAATCTTTCCCATCGTCGCTGATTCCAATTTGCTGCATCTTTCACCCTAACCCAAAAAGTCGAACATTTGCCGAAAAAAGCAGACTTTGCCATTCTAAAAGTACAGGAATCGGGATGTTAAGATGACGGGGAGCCTCTAGGGGGAGGGAAAGTTCGATCGCTTCAGTAACGGGTAGCTGCGGTAAGATATCCTGCATCTCGTATTGACCGACGTTAGCTGCTGGTGATTTTTCGGCAAAAGCATCCTTAGCCGCTAAAATTTCGCCTTTAGCTGTCGTTATCGTCAATCTTTCTCCATGGAGAAACTCAATCCCTTCAGGAAATCCCACCAAGCGCAAACTAATTTCTAGGGTTTCCCCATCCTTAATTCGTTTGAACAACACCACCTGCCAAGTACTACCTGTATCATCGCGCAAACTATGACGGGATTGATACAACAGCTGCCCCGGCCCTTCTAGCTGTTGTCGAGTTAGAGCTAGTGCAGACAAGGAAAAATCAATCTCAAAGCTGATAAACAGCAAAAAACTCACGAGAACACAAAATAATAATAGAAATCGTTTCATAACTTTATTGACATAACAGATAAAATATGATAGCAACTTTGTCCCTTTAGCCAAGCTAATGCAATTGTATCGCCATATAGTTATACTAACATACTGTTTAAAAGGGATAGGAGAGTGGGCAGCGCCAGAGCTAGGTCAGGGAAGTTTGAGCATTTGTACTAAAATTTCCAATATGCAGTTTAAATGCAGTACAGCTGATCAAAAACTAAGGACACGGCTTCTGTGATAGCCTAGATGATCGGTGAAGCATAAACACGGCCAATCAATCAGATGGATTTTTTACTGGAAGTCGGTACAGAAGAACTACCCGCAGATTTTGTCGATAGCGCAATCGCACAATTGCAGGAAAGAGTTAGCAAGAGTTTAGAGACGGAATCTCTAGATGCGACTGCTATTCAAGTTTACGGAACCCCGCGCCGTTTGGCCGTGTTAATCACAGGATTACCGACGGATCAAGAAGCTCGCAGCGAGGAGATAAAAGGACCGCCAGTTAGTGCCGCCTACAAAAATGGCAAAATTACCCCCGCTGGTGAGGGTTTTGCTCGAAAACAGGGAGTTAGCACCGCTGCTTTCTCAATTCGCGCCACAGACAAAGGAGAATTTGTCTATATTGAAAAAACGATTCTCGGTCGTCAAACAGCCGAGATTTTAACTGAATTAATTCCCCAATGGATTACCCGTTTGGAAGGAAGACGTTTTATGCGTTGGGGAGATGGAGACTTAAGATTTCCCCGGCCAATTCGTTGGTTATTAACTTTAGTTGATGGGGAAGTTTTACCCCTAGAATTAATTAATGGCTCTACCACTTTAACCAGCGATCGATTAACTTTTGGTCATCGCATTCTACACCCGCAATCCTTAGCCATTAGTCATCCCCAAGCATATTTAACCAGTTTGCGCTCGATTTTTGTGGAAGCGGATCCGCAAGTGCGTCAACAGATAATTACCGCTCAGATTACCACCCTGGCCAAAAAACTCAAGGGAGTGGCAGAAATTCCCGCAGATTTATTAGCAGAAGTGACTAACTTAGTCGAATATCCCACGGCAATTGTCGGCAAATTTGACGATGAATTTCTGGAATTACCCTCAGAAGTAATTATTACCGTGATGGTGACACATCAGCGTTATTTCCCGGTCAAAACTCCCCAGGGTTTGTCCCCCTATTTTATTACTATTTCCAATGGCGATCCCCAGAAATCTGAGATTATCTCCGCAGGAAATGAAAGGGTTATCCGCGCGCGGTTAGCGGATGCCAGATTTTTCTATACTGCCGATTGTGATGAACCCTTAGATAGTTTCCTTCCCCAACTGGAAACCGTCACTTTCCAAGAAGAATTGGGAACCATGCGCGATAAAGTCGATCGGATTATGGAAATTGCCCAGATGATCGTCGAACAGTTAAATCTCGATGAACAAAGTCGCAGTGATATAGAGTCCACTGCCATGCTTTGTAAAGCGGATTTAGTTACCCAAATGGTTTACGAATTCCCCGAATTACAGGGAGTAATGGCCGAAAAATATGCTTTAATTAGCGGTGAATCAGCTGTAGTTGCTCGGGGCATTTTTGAACATTATCTGCCTCGCAATGCTGGGGATATACTCCCGGAAACAATCACCGGTCAAGTGGTGGGAATTGCCGATCGCTTAGATACTTTAGTCGGTATTTTTGGACTGGGAATGCTGCCCACTGGTTCCTCTGATCCCTTCGCTCTCCGTCGGGCTGCCAATGCAATAATTAGTATTATCTGGTCAGCCGATTTTAATATCAATCTTTTGGCATTAATTGAGCAAATAGCTCAGGATTTTGTCACCAGTCATCCCGATAAACCCAACCCAGTCAATCTGATTAAAGATTTCTTTTTACAACGTCTGCAAACTCTCTTAATTGATGATTTGAGGATAGATTACGATCTCGTTAATGCAGTTTTAGGGGAAAACGATCCAGAGTATAAGTCTCGCGCTTTGGAAAATTTATTAGATACCCGTGAACGCGCTCGCTTTTTATCCCAAATTCGTCAGGATGGTCAGTTAGCCAACATCTATGAAACCGTCAATCGCTCGACCCGTTTGGCACAAAAAGGAGATTTAGATACAACTACCCTAGAAATCAAGGCAATCATCGATACGGAGTTATTTGAACAATCCTCCGAACCAGCATTTTATGACGCTTTAATTGCCCTAATTCCCGAAACTATCAGCGCAAGAGAGCAAAGAGATTATCAGCGTCTTGTCACTGCTTTAACAGCAATTTCTCCCCTGGTGGCTGACTTTTTTGATGGCGAAAATAGTGTGTTAGTCATGGCAGAAAAAGAATCTGTCCGTCGCAATCGTTTAAATCTCTTGGGTTTACTGCGAAATCACGCCCGAGTCCTAGCAGATTTTGGGGCAATTGTCAAGGGATAATTCAGTGATCCAGCAATTCCAAATTTAAGGTTTCATGACATAAAAATCCTTATGACAAGAGGGTTGTACAATTCTTAACATTTGGAGTGATCTCTGAAATGGCGCAAAATCGTTCCGAATTTATTTTTGCTGTCAGTTATCAGTTTACTGTTTACTGTTTACCGTTTACTGCTCACTGTTTACTGATTACTGCTCACTGATTACTGAAATGGCCGATTCTGAACTACAGCAACAAGTCCAAAGATTACATCGACTGACGGTATGGGGTCGTTGGTTATTCGTGTTGGGTTGTTGGTTAGTGATTGGTTCGGCGAGTTTATGGGTTTTATGGGATGATATAGCTTTAATGCGGCAATATTTTACTTGGACAGCCGTGAGATATGCTTTAGCTTTCAATTACTGGCCTTCTATCGGTCTAGCCTTTTGTGTTGCCATTACAGGAGCAGTGTTAGTCTGGCAAAGTCGCAACATTATTTTAGGACTTTCCCCCAGAGAAAAACTGCGCTTAGAGCAACGGGTGCAGAAAATTCGGGACGAAGGGTCGCGTCATCCCCTCTGGCGCTGGATACTAAAAAGCAGGGAAAAAGACTTACAATGATAAAGCTTTGCTGAAAGCTGACGGCTAGAACCCCCACTAGATATAATTCTTTACTCAAAAACTATTGACTTTTGAATCAACTTATGACCGTGACTCCCCAAGCTCCTCCGAAAACTCGCCGCGTGGTTTTTCCCTTCACCGCTATTGTCGGCCAGGAAGAAATGAAATTATCCCTAATGCTCAACGTCATCGACCCCAAAATTGGCGGGGTGATGATTATGGGGGATCGAGGTACGGGAAAATCGACCACAATTAGGGCTTTAGCTGACCTTTTACCGGAAATTGACGTAGTTGCTAACGATCCCTTTAATTCTGACCCCAATGATCCCGATTTAATGAGCGATGAGGTGCGGCAAAGGGTGGACGAGGCCATCCCGTTGGCCATTGCCAAGAAAAAAGTCACTATGGTAGATTTGCCCCTCGGTGCGACGGAGGATCGGGTCTGTGGCACAATTGACATCGAAAAGGCCCTGTCAGAAGGGGTAAAAGCTTTTGAACCGGGTTTGCTGGCCAAAGCTAACCGCGGCATTCTCTATGTGGATGAAGTTAATTTACTTGACGATCACCTCGTCGATGTGCTATTGGATTCGGCCGCTAGTGGTTGGAATACGGTGGAACGGGAAGGAATTTCCATCCGTCACCCGGCCCGGTTTGTTTTGGTGGGATCGGGCAATCCAGAAGAGGGAGAATTGCGCCCACAACTGCTCGATCGCTTCGGAATGCACGCCGAGATTCACACCGTCAAAGAACCACCTCTACGGGTCAAAATCGTGGAACAGCGTGCGGAATTTGATGGCAATCCTCTCTCGTTTTTAGAGAAATACAACTTAGAACAGGAAGAACTGCAAAGAAAGTTAGTGGAGGCCCAGAATCTTTTGCCTTCTGTGGAGCTTGATTATGATCTGCGGGTGAAAATTTCCGAGGTTTGTTCCGAGTTGGACGTGGATGGATTGCGCGGCGATATCGTTACCAATCGCGCCGCTAAAGCTCTGGCCGCTTTGGAAGGACGGACAACTGTGACTGTAGATGATATCCGTCGGGTAATTGTTCTCTGTTTACGTCACCGTTTGCGGAAAGATCCCCTAGAATCGATCGATTCTGGTTATAAAGTCTTGAAAGCTTTTAATCGCGTCTTTGGATTAGAGGAAAATTCCTAAATCTAATTCACCCTCTCTGCGAAGAGAGGGTTTTTTACTTGATTTAGAGATGAAGGCCAAAAAGGGCTAGATGTGGCCAGATAAGCTAGAATTTTATCGATCGCTGTTATTCTCTGGGGGAATGTCGATGTGGGTTGAAAGTATAAAACTCGAAAACATTAAATGCTTCCAGAATCAAGAGATTAAATTTATTAGTAATCCTAATAATCAACGTCGTTGGCGAGCTAAACCTTACCATTGGATCACTTTATTGGGAGAAAATGGAGTAGGAAAAAGCACGATTCTACAGGCTTTAGCTTTGCTGCTCGCGGGACCAGAAGCAGCCAAAGAATTATTACCACGTCCGACTGGTTGGATATGTAATCCTAAAACACCGGGTAAATTAACCGCAGTGCTTCATCAAGAAGAGGGGGATACGGGAAAATTTGGCAATCGACAAAGTTTTTCTTATTCCTATTTTGTTACAGGCACGGAAAGGTTAGAGGTGGGAGGAAGTAAGGACCAACAAACTTATACAGAGCCAGCATTAATCGAAGCAAATAGCAAAGTTTTAAGTTGGTTGCGCGCCAATGCTTTTGCCTCCGATAATAAGGGTTGGTTTGCCGTCGGTTATGGAGCTTTCCGTCGTTTGACAAGAGTGAGTCAAGTGATCATTCCTAGTCTTGAACCCCCGAAACGCTCTAGCAACTTTTTCAGCCAATTTCATGAGGATACATCTTTAAGTTCTTTTGAGAGATGGATGGTGTATTTAGATTATCGAATAGCCAAAAATCCTGAAGATAGTCAAGCCAAACAAATGAAAAAAATCGGCGAAGAAGCAATTACTAAACTGTTACCCGGTAATGTAGAAATTGCTGAAGTAACTGCCGATGGCTTGATTCAGTTTCTAGTTAACGGTCAAAAAGTTCCAACCATTAGTTTATCTGATGGTTTTCGGAGTATGATTGCTTTAGCCGGGGATTTAATTTGGCGATTATTACAATCCTTCCCCGATCTAGATAACCCCACAGAAGCTTCTGGAGTTGTCTTAATCGATGAGTTAGATATTCATTTACATCCCTCTTGGCAAAGGGAAATTGCTGGATGGTTACAGAAAGTTTTTCCCAAGCTTCAATTCTTTGTTGCTACCCATAGTCCTTTAATCGCTGCCGGTGCAGGGACAAATTCTTTAACCCTACGAATCGATCTGGTAGCGGGTGAATTAGAGATTGTAGAAATTCCTTATTTAGAATTAGCTGCCAATGTTGATCGTACTTTAACAAGTGCTGCTTTTGGTTTGAAATCAACCTATCCCACTGATACAGAAAATAAAATTAAGCGTTACCACCAACTAAATCGTAAAAATAAAAATCTGGCAGCAGAAGAAAAGCAAGAATATGAACAACTGTCATTATTTGTTCAAGAAGTTAAACCCTTTAGCGAAATTAGTCAACCTGATAGTTTAGAATCCCGAATTGATGCCTTACTAGAGGAGCGTTTATCTTGATTCCTGTAACGAGAATATCAGAGCCACCCGTATTAGCTAAAAATGCCGCTCGTTGGCTAGAGGCTTTAGAATTAATACAATCAAACAACAAGGCAACTAAAGCTCAAATTAACCAAGCACAAAATAAATATGGTCATCGGGAAGTTAAAGAAGCATTAGTTAAAATGTTTAATGGGAAATGCGCTTACTGTGAAAGCAAAATTACAGTTGTCACCTATGGAGCGATCGAACATTTTTATCCAAAAAGCCAGTATCCTGATCTGACTTTTACTTGGAAAAATTTACTTCTCTCTTGTGATAAATGTAATGATGCCAATCACAAAGGCACAAATTTTCCTCTAGATGATATCACGGGAAATCCTCTATTAATAGACCCCACGGACGGAGTAACCGATCCGAATACACATCTGGAATTTTTTTGGGATGAAATCGCAAAATTAGCCAGTGTTTATGGTCGAGATCAACGTGGTACAATTGTTGAACATATTTTTGATCTCAATGGTCTGCGTGGACGAAAAGAATTAATCAACCATCGCAGTCAATATATTAAAAAGTTGTTAGCATTATTACGTTTAGCAAAACAAGGAGACTCGGAGGCTTTATCTTTACTGCAAGAAGCTTGTCAACTGGGAGCGGAATATTATGCTTTTGCTAGTATTTATATCCTGCCTCATTTGCCTCCCTAAAATTAAGGGTAATTATTATCTACAGTCTAAAAAACAAAATTTCTCGCTTATTATTGTCACCTTACTTGATATTTATGTCTCGTCCTGTTGTTTATTTTGCCGTTACTAATCATGGTTTTGGCCATGCTGTCCGCACTGCTTCGGTAGTAGCTAATGTTATTGAACTTAATCCCGAAATTTTGCCGATATTAGTCACCACTGCTCCGCGCTGGTTATTAGATTCCTACATATCAGGAGAATATATTCAAAGACATCGGGGGTTTGATGTGGGGGTAATCCAATCGGATAGTTTAACGATGGATAAATTAGCTACTAAAGAAAAATTAGAACAAATAATTGCTCAATCAAGGGCAATTATTGCCAGTGAAGTTAATTTTATTAAAACTAATCGTGTCGGTTTAGTTGTGGCCGATTTACCGCCTTTAGCGGCACTAATTGCCAAAAGTGCGGGGCTTCCTTGTTGGATGATTGGTAACTTTGGCTGGGATTTTATCTATCGTGATTGGGGTGAAGAATTCGCCATTATTAGTGATTGGATTAGTCGTTGTTATAATCAATGCGATCGCTTATTTAAACTGCCTTTAGCAGAAGCAATGACAGCATTTCCCCATGTCACCGAGGCAGGTTTAACCGGAGGTACACCCCGCTACAGTGAAGAACAATTGCGACAGGAATTTAAGCTAAATGCCCCTAAAGAAAAAACTATTTTATTGAGTTTTGGTGGGTTAGGATTAGAAGCAATTCCCTATGATAACCTCGCCAGTTTTCCCGATTGGCAATTTATCACTTTTGAAAAAAACGCGCCCGAATTGCCCAATTTAGTCCGCTTACAGGATAAACCGGATCGGAGCTATCGTCCCGTGGATTTTATGCCCCTGTGCGATCGAATTATTTCCAAACCGGGATATAGTACCTTTGCCGAGGCTTTAAAATTAGAGGTTCCGATTGTTTCCCTCACTCGAGAAGGTTTCGCCGAATCAGCGATTTTATTGGCTGGAATCCAAGATTATAGTGATCATCAAATTATTAGCAGTGAAGAATTTTTTCAAGGTAATTGGGACTTTTTACGGCAAGCCCCCCAACCGCCACGATTAAAGGTTAAACTGCCTAAAGATGGTGCAGAATCGATAGCGAGAGCTATTGTAGAATACTTTGAGAGGTAATATTAATGATTAACTTAGCTAATTTAACTTCTGATTATTAGCGGTGAATTGAGTTATCGGTCAGCAGACCCTAGTTTATTTAACAAAGTCCTAGAAACCAGCCAAATTACCGCGCTATTTTTTGACAATCACATTCGGGATAATCAGGGCAGTATCAGCCTCGAAATCGTCAAAAATACGGATAACCAGGGGAAAGTTGACGGCGAACCTGAGCATAGAACTAGGGAGACAGAAACAAGATCGGGCAGAAAGCCGATACTTGTTACAATAGTTTACAAATCACCCTGCCCCGTCACCGAACTATGTCCGAACAGATGATCTCCCCAGAGACGCAACCCGAAGAAGCGATTACCGTTGAAGTGCAGCCCATCCATATTCCCGAAGAGCATCGGGAAGATATCGGCCCCATGGATGACAACGTAGCCGAGAGTTGGCGCTACAATCCCCAAGTGATTAACGACTATTACCGTGGGCGACCTCTAGACGTTGTGGGGAGATTAATCGAAATTGCCCTACCGGTTTTATCTTTTGTCATCGGTATCTGGTGGGATAAACTGCGGGGAAAATCGCCAAAAAATGAAATTAGACGGGCCGTCCAATTGCGGGAAATGTTGACCAAATTGGGACCGACCTATATTAAAATCGGTCAAGCTCTCTCTACCAGGCCTGATTTAGTACCGCCTTTATATTTAGAAGAATTAACCACTCTCCAGGATCAAATACCCTCTTTTCCTAACGAAATTGCCTATCGTTTTATCGAGGAAGAATTAGGTTATTCTCCCCGGGAAATTTACGCAGAATTATCCCCCAATCCCATAGCGGCAGCTTCCCTAGGACAAGTTTACAAAGGTAAATTAAAAACCGGAGAGAGAGTCGCCGTTAAAGTACAGCGTCCCGATTTGATTCGCTGTATAACTTTAGATGTGTATATCATGCGTAGTTTGGCGACTTGGGTGAAAGGTAATATTAAAAGACTTCGCTCCGATTTAGTGGCAATTACCGACGAATTAGCCGCTCGTATTTTTGAAGAAATTAATTATCTGCACGAAGGACAAAACGCCGAAAAATTCGCTCAACTTTATGGTCATATTGCCGAAATTTACATCCCAAAAATCTACTGGAAATATACCGGGAGACGGGTTTTAACCATGGAGTGGGTGGACGGCACAAAATTAACTAATATCAAAGAAATTCAAGCTCAGGGTATTGATGCCACCCACTTAGTTAATGTGGGGGTGCAGTGTTCTTTGCGTCAATTACTTGAACACGGATTTTTCCATGCGGATCCCCATCCGGGTAATTTATTAGCAACTCCCGACGGTAAATTAGCTTATCTTGATTTCGGCATGATGAGCAATATTGAACCCTATCAACGCTACGGTTTAATCGAAGCGGTGGTGCATTTAGTCAACCGGGATTTTGAGTCTTTGGCCAAGGATTACGTTAAGTTAGACTTCCTGTCACCAACTACCAATTTAGAGCCAATTGTTCCCGCTTTTTCGGAAGTTTTCGGTAATGCTTTAGGGGCGAGTGTGGCAGAATTAAACTTTAAAAGTATCACCGATAAAATGTCGGCGATGATGTATGAGTTTCCCTTTCGAGTTCCTGCCTATTATGCCCTGATTATTCGCTCAATGGTGACTTTAGAGGGAATAGCGATTGGCATTGATCCTAATTTTAAGGTACTTAGCAAAGCCTATCCTTATATTGCTAAACGTCTGCTCACCGATCCTTCCACGGAGTTGCGAGATTCCCTGCGGGATTTACTGTTTAAAGACGGTACTTTTCGCTGGAATCGTTTAGAAAATCTCTTGCGTAATGCTAAAGATTCTAATGATTTTAACTTCGATAAAGTCACCGATCAAGCGCTAGATTTTCTCCTTTCAGACAGGGGTATATTTATCCGCGAAAAATTAGTGAATGAGTTAGTAAATGCTCTCGATAACTTCGGCCGTCGAACTTGGTTTAATCTCACGGTTAATTTCCGGGAACAGGTGGGTTTAGCGGTGCAAGAAACTCCCCCAGAATTATTAGGTGATGCTAAGACTTTTGAGCATCTTCGCAACGTCTTTAGTATTTTACAGGAAACGAAAGGATTCGATGCCATGGCTATGGTGCCAGTGATGACTAAACTAATCGCTAAACCCGAAACCCAACAGATGGGACAAAAAATTGCTGAAGGTTTGCTACAAAAATCCCTAGCGCGTTTAATTCGTTACTTAGTTCTCGAATTCGATACACCAAATCATCAGCAAAATGGAGAATTATCGAAAGCTTTACCCGCTGCCGATTAACCTCTGTTCAGCTTAGTTCCAGCGAAAGGCCGTGAAATAAATTTCACGGCTCTGAGCAAAACGCTAAACTGTTTTTAAAGTTTTTTTATCGGGGTTTAAAGGTGACTTGTAAACCGTCGCGAGGATGGGGAGTGGGGATAGCGGTGAGGGTGAGATCTTGATTGGGGAGTAATTGCCAATCGTATTTTTCTACTAAACGGACGGCTAAAATTTTCATCTCTAAACGAGCGAATTCTTTGCCAATACATTCGCGTAATCCCGCACCAAAAGGGATATACCCGTAGGGTTTTTCCTCGGCTAAAAAGCGATCGGGATCGAAGGTTTCAGGATGAGAATAAATATTATTATCTTTATGAGTATTGGTGATTTGATACTGCACCACCCATCCTTTCGGCAAATGATAACCGTTAAATTGACAGTCTTCTACTACCCGACGGAATCCTCCTCCCACGGGGGGAGTAAAACGTAAAACTTCCTTTAAAACGCGATCTAAATAGGTCATCTGTTTGAGGGTATCGACGCTTAAAGGAGTCGATAGGTCAAAATTAGTTATTTCCTCAAGGACAAGCTGAAAAATATCGGGATGCAGTGCCATTTGTAGGCAGAAAGTGGCGATAGCAGAGGTTAAAGTTTCATGACCGGCAAAGAGTAATAATAGCACTTGATCCTTTAATTCCGCTAAGGATAAACTTTGACCGTTTTCGTCCTTAGCTTGTAAAAGAATACCAAGAGCATCTTGGCCTGGGTCATCATTTTTTTGTCTTTCTAAAATGATAGTTTCGATCGCTTGCAGTAATTCTTCTCGACAGCGTAATGCTTGGCCGAAAGCTGTCCAGGGAAGGGGAAGGGGAAGGCTAAATAATCCCGCACACCAAGTATCAAAAGCTTCTCCTAATTTGGTAGCAGAACCCTGGTCAAGACCGACAAATAATTTACAGGCGATATCGAGAGTATAGTTTCTTAACTCAGGATACCATGACAGGGTTTTTGCAGTTTGCCAACGCTCTAAATAGTGAGCGGTAATTGTTTCTACCGTAGGGATATAACTTGCTAGGGACCGGGGTTGAAAAGCTTGATAGATTAAGCGACGACGGGAAGCGTGGACATCTCCTGTATGCACCGCTAAAGATGCGCTGCCTAGGAGAGTTTTGGTACTTTTGGGCCAAGTTGCCGCAAAGTATTTGTTCTCGTTGCTGAGGAGAAACCGGTTAGCTTCGGCACCGGATAAAATAATCGTGGGACTGCCAAAAATATGAGTGCGGAAAAGTTGACCATATTTATTATGACGTTTACTGGCAAAATCTCGATCGGTCAAAAAAGCGATTGTTTCTCCTAATAGGGGTAATCCAAAACTGCCGGGGGGTAAGGGTAAATCGTTGCTTATAGTCATCGCTGCCTCTAGGGTAAAACTAATCAGTTGCCGTCGATTAACCCTGTTTATTCTAACCTAAAGCGCCAGAGAATTCATCCCCTAATCTAGACGGGCAATTAGCGATCGCAATCGACAACGGTAAGTGCCTAAGCAAAGTTAATTACACATTTCACCAGTCATTCAACAGTGAGAATTGCCGCCAATTGACATTTTTTAAGATCACCGCCATAATTACCCATTGCTAATAATAATTCGCGGCAAACGATGCTTAAAACCGCAGAGAATCTCCCAGGATATCGTACCTAAATCCCGCGCCCAATCGTCGGCGGTAATGCACTGTGGGCTATCTTTGCCGATAAGTGTGACGATTTCCCCTGTTTTTACGTCTGGAATCTCGCTCACGTCAATCATTAACTGATCCATGGTTATCGCGCCGATTTGGGGTACTAAACGTCCTCTCAGGGATACTTTTAAACGATTGGAGAGATTGCGGGGAATTCCATCCGCGTAACCGATACCGACCACAGCAATACGAGTGTCTTTTGCCGCTATGTACTGATGACCATAACTCACTCCCGAACCGGCGGCAATAGTTTTGACTTGGGCAATGCGCGCTTTTACTTGCAGGACGGGTTGCAAAGGGACTTTATCGGTGAGATGATTGGCAGGATAAAGACCGTAGAGAGCTAATCCGACTCTAACTCGATCGTAGTGCAGAGATCGATCGCTTAGAGTAGCGGCAGAGTTAGCTAAATGCAGACAGGGGGGATGATAACCTTTTGATCTTAGCTCGGCGATCGCTTGTTGGAATCTTTGCCGTTGTAACTGCATGATTTCGGGATTGGGATCGTCAGCCGTGGCAAAATGGGAGTATATACTGGCAATTTTCAGGTTAGAAGCCTCTAAAACCTGTTCGACGAATTTTGTGCCGTTGTGCCATGGTGTACCTAAGCGAGACATCCCCGTATCTAGTTTGATATGAACCGGCAGCCGCTGCTCTAAGCGTCTCATAACGGTGGCAAAAATTTGCACCTGTTCGATTTGTACCAGGGTGGGCTGCAATTGCCAATGGGCTAAGGCTGCCACTTCTTCCGGGGTATTCACTGCCCCTAAAATCATAATTGGGGCAACGATTCCCGCTTCCCGTAGTTCGATACCTTCCCCAATAGTCGCGATGGCTAAAGATTGCGCTCCAGCTTCTAAAACGCTGTTAGCCACCTTAACTGCCCCGTGTCCGTAAGCATCAGCTTTAATTACCGCCATTAATTCCGTTTTTGGGGCTAATAAGGCCTTGACTTTTCGCACGTTTTGTTGTAATGCCGAGCGATCGATCTCTACCCAAGCACGATAGCGAATTACTTCCGACAATTGATAATCATGACGGTTTTTGGGCGGACTGATAATTTTTGGTTCGATACTAAACACCACTCGCTCACTCCTTTGCACACATAACCCAATTTATCACAGATGTCGGGGTGAAGATCCTCGTACTGAAGGGATGAAACCCCGACCAGAATAGAACCGCAAAGCACGATTAAATCCTTGACAGTTTAGCCTTGCATAGTTTAACATAGTAAATATAGTCTGGTAAACAAGATGTTAAAAGCGTTTAAGTACAGAATCTATCCGACAAGCGAGCAATCAGTTTTGCTTGCCAAGTCGTTTGGCTGTGCTAGATGGTTTTACAATTACGCCCTAAACTTGACATCTGAAACTTACAAGCAAACTGGAAAAGGATTAAGCAGAGACGAAATAATTAGGCTGCTGCCTTCCCTAAAAAAAGAGCATGAGTGGTTAAGCGAAGTACCATCGCAGGTATTACAGCAAGCAGCTTTAAATCTTTCTAGTGCTTTCCTTAATTTCTTTGAAGGTAGAACTAAATATCCTAACTTCAAGAAAAAGCAAAATAGGCAGTCGATTAGATTTCCTCAGCACTGTAAGTTAAAAGATGATGTTCTGGTATTGCCTAAAATTGGTGAAGTCTATTGCAAGGTTTCACGGCAACCAGAGGGAAGCTTAAAGTCTGTTACGGTTTCAGTTAATCCATCGGGAGAATATTTCGCATCTTGTCTTTATGATGATGGTCAGGATTTACCCCAAAAATTAACCCTGAGCGAAGCCGAAGGGTCATCAGAAGGAAAAGCTGTCGGGATAGACGTTGGACTAACCCATTTTGCTATTACATCAGACGGGACTAAACACGGGAATCCTAAATACTACCGTAAGTACGAACAGAGATTAGCGAGGAGACAAAAGAAATTAAGTCGCAAGCAAAAAGGCTCTAACAACCGATTAGTTGACGAAAACCAAGTCATAGTGGTAGAAAATCTGGCAGTCAGAAACATGGTCAAAAACCAGAAACTAGCCAAATCAATTAGTGATGCTGGTTGGGGTCAATTCTGTACTATGTTAAAATACAAGGCTGAATGGGAAGGAAAAATCTATATAGAAGTTGACAGATTTTTTCCTAGTTCCAAGACTTGTAGTAACTGCTTAAATCGTGTTGACAGTTTAAGCTTGGATATTCGTAGTTGGCAATGTCCTAAGTGTGGAGAAACCCACGATAGAGACATCAATGCCGCTAAGAATATTCGAGATGAAGGTTTACGAATTTTGGCGGTAGGGCATACCGCTACTGCTTCTGGAGGGAGAGTAAGACCAAGTAAAGGCACTGCTTTTGCAAGGCATCTCCCCGTGAACGAAGAATCCCTCGCATGAGTGCGATGGGAGTGTCAAACCAAAAGAAAACCGAGAGGGCTAGGAAAAAAGCCTGAAACTCCTCTGGATTTCCTCCTTTTTTCTGGCGGAATCTGGGTTTTAAGATGAATGGAATGTTAGGAAGTTCCCGAAAAAATTGGCAGTTAGGGTTTTTCCGTAGAGAATGAACAGTAACTGGTAATCAGTGACAAGAAACTATCTAAGTTTTCACCTAACACTATCTCAGTGGTTGGACAAAAGTAAAGTTAACTATGGGGTAAGGAATGCCAAAAAGCCTAGACTTAAGATAAAATTATATCCAACTGGATGCAGTATAGGAGTTTACCAAATGTCTAACGAAACTGTTACTTATTCCCTTGATGTCGTCCTTAAAGAAATTAAAGACAGTATCAAGGAAGTTAGTCAAAAATTCGATAAGATTGATGAGCGGTTGACAAAAGTAGAAATAGGAATAGCCGATCTCAAAGGGGATATTAAAGTGTTAGGCGAGAAAATCGAAGGCATCGACAATCGACTAAGATCAGTAGAGGGAACCCAAAAAAATCAGGTCTGGACATTGATTATCCTTTTGGGAAGTGCTATTTTTACGGCCGCTTGGAAAGTATTTTTTTCCAGTAATATCTGATCTTTATAATTCTCAACAAGACTACAGTTAAACGAACCCAAAAAGATTAACCGCTCCTGAAAGAAAATTTTCTTAAAGCCTAGACTTAAAATAAAATTATCCCCAACCAGATGCAGTATAGGAGTTTACCAAATGTCTAACGAAACTGTTACTTATTCCCTAGAAGCTGTCCTCACAAGGATTGAGGGGAAGATCGACAAAATCGATGAACGGTTAACCAAAGTAGAAATAGGACTAACCGATCTCAAAGGGGATATTAAAGTTTTAGACGAGAAAATCGAAGGCATCGACAATCGGCTAAGATCGGTAGAGGGAACCCAAAAAAATCAGGTCTGGACATTAATCATCCTTTTGGGAAGTGCCATTTTTACGGCCGCTTGGAAAGTATTTTTTTCCAGTAATATCTGAGTTCTCCAATCCTCAACAAGACTACAGTTAAGCTAAACGGCGCTTAACCTGCATGATCCAATAGCTATAACCCTTTTGGAGTCTATATCGGTGATCCGAAGTAAAAGCCGTTTAGCTTAACCCAACACAAAAGGATAAAAACTTGTTTCTGGTTGACCAGATTTTCTAATTGCTTACTTGCCAATACAAAAACGGCTAAAAATGCGATCGAGTACCGATTCAGTCACTTCTTCGCCGGTAATTTCTCCTAATGCTTGAATGGCAGTACGCAGATCGATCGACCAAAAATCAAAAGGTAAATTTTGGTCAATTGTTTTTTTGACCTGTTGCAAAGCAATTTTCGCCCTAGTTAAAGCGGCCGCTTGTCGTTGATTAATGGCTAAATCCAAATTAGCCGCCTGTAATTCTTGATTTTGGACAGCATTAATAATACTTTTTTCTAAGTCTTCAATACCCTGATTTTGGGCGGCGGATAGCTTGACAACTCGCTCAATTTCTGCTGGGTAAATTATCATTTCGGGATTAGCTAAATCAATTTTATTAATCACTAAAATTAATCGGCGATCGCTGACAGAGCGATAAATTTCCTCGTCTTCCTCGGTCCATCCTGACTCTGCGGAGACGGTTAAGAGAACTAAATCAGCAGACCGGGCCGTTTGACGGGAACGTTCCACCCCAATTTGTTCGACTCGATCGCTGGCCGAGCGAATTCCTGCCGTATCGAGGACTTGTACGGGGATTCCCGCCACAACTAGCTGAGATTCGACAATATCGCGGGTAGTGCCGGGTAAATCGGTGACAATCGCTCGATCGCTCCGACTCCAAGCATTTAACAAACTGGATTTACCCACATTCGGCCGCCCCACGATCGCCACTTTCAGACCACTACGCAGCAATTCCCCGCGCTCGGCAGTGGCTAAAATTAAATTTACTTGACAAAAAACCTGTTCTATGCTATGGAGAATCGCCTCGTGATCCAAGGGCGGTAAATCCTCTTCAAAGTCAATACGGGCCTCTATTTCGGCCAAAATATCGAGACAGGTGGAGCGCAAATTGCGGATCGGTTGAGCGAGTTTCCCCTGTAAACCAGCGAGGGCAAATTGTGCCGCTTGGGGAGAACGCGCCCCAACGAGATCGACGACGCTTTCAGCTTGAGTTAGGTCAATTCTGCCGTTAAGAAAGGCACGCAGGCTAAATTCCCCCGCTTGTGCCAAACGGGCCCCATTTTCTAGACATAACTGTAACACCTGTTGTACGGGCATAATGCCGCCATGACAGTGAAATTCCACCACATCCTCGCGAGTGAAAGAGCGGGGTGCTAACATGAGCAACAGTAAAGCTTCATCGATAATTGCCTGACTTTGGGGATGCCGGATATAACCGTAGAGAAGACGATGACTTTGCCATTTTTGACGATTGCGGGTATGAAAAAGCTGACGAGCGATCGCCAATGCCTGACTACCGGATAAACGGACAATACCGATGCTACCCTGTTGCGGAACGATCGCCGTAGCGATGGCAGCGATCGTATCCCCTGTGTTTAACATCTCTTAATCACTCCTTGCTAAAATTGAAGTCGGTATCAATTTTGTCAGCATTTATGCCCGAAAATATGCGCTCACGATCATTAAAAGCGAGAAAAAGCGGCAAATATTCGAGTAATCGCTTACTGCGATTTTTGCGCTATTGGTATATTCGCTTAATGCGATTACAAGGACATCCTAGGGAAATTGCCAGGGGTTTTGCCTTGGGAGTTTTTTCGGGATTTTTCCCGTGGATGGGCCTTCAAATCATCGTCGCTATCTTTTTAGCCACCCTATTTCGTGCCAACAAAATCGCAGCTGCTGCAGGTACTTATATCAGCAATCCCTTGACCGATCTGCCAATTTTCCTGTTTAACTATAAATTAGGAGAGTTTATTCTTGGTCAAAGCGGGCGATCGAATCTGGGCAACATTTTTCAAACTAATCAAAGCTTCACCGAAAAGTTAGCTAGTTCTGGCGGCCAATTTCTTTTGACCCTGTTTTTTGGTTGCTTACTATCAGCGACGGTATTTGCTACGATAACCTATTTTGTTAGCTATCGCCTAGTTCATCAACGGTATCACCGGCGACAAACAAGGAGAAAACGCTGATAAATTGTCACCGTTCGGGGGGGACGAAATCCGGTAATCTAAGGGCCATGGATGAGAAGCACCTACGGTAATCCCATATTGACATCCTCGCCGCCGTAAAACGGACGGCGATTCCTCACCACGCCACTTTTTTAGGGTGGTCGCGTCAACGGGGTTGACGCAGATAGCGAAAAACGCTTAATTGCTTACGAAACCCCCTACTATCTGTTGTCAAGGTTCAGTTTTTAGCTTGGTTATCGCTTTTTCCATTGTAGCTTAAAGCCGTCCTCAAAGGACGGGGTTTTAACCCAAATTTTCGATAAGTCTAAACTATGATTTGAATGATTGAATGAATACAATGATTGTGTTGTATTCAGCAAGTCTTCATCAATGATCAATCATAGTCCATCCCATAGTCAAATTGATCGCAGTTAAGACGATGGATGTGACTGTCGCATCATTTGTAAATTATTACGAATCATTTGTGTATTGAGATGCTCTTTACTTAATGTATTGCTATACAATACTTTTGTCATTTAATCAGTAGGAAGCAGGTCTGAAATTATATTTAAAAAATCTCTCACTTTTGCAATGAAAGGAAGAACTTGTAATTCATCAAAATCTGCAAAGTCTGTATAATCTGCTTCGAGACGGTATTCAAACAATTCGTTATAAATTGCACCAAAGTCTTTTGAAATAATTTCACTACGGATGTAGTTTTTATTGAAGAGACTACGGACACCTGTATGTTTTGGAGATGAGAGATTATCATAAGCAAGTAAAGCCGTAACAGCATAAAAGCAACTATAGTATAGACGATTGATGCAACTATTCCATCTTGCACCATCAGCAAGAGAACAAGCATCTTGATAAGCTTCCTCTGCACGATTTAAACGATACCTAATTAGTTGATCGTGAGGGGAATTTTTACTCATAGCATAATAGCTTCTTTGTTAACTGATTGCCAGAAAGGAGTAGTTTGTAATAAGGGATGTTCCCATTGATTTTTGCTGCGAACAATGGTACAAATAACTTCTTCTGTTTCCCATTCGATTTCATAAATTTGACGACGGATTTGAGATGTGCGAGTAGGGTTGGTGATCCCATCAACTAATACTAATATATCCCAATCAGAGTCTGGTTGAGCATCATTCCGCGCCCGTGAACCATAAAGAAATATTTGCGCTTGTGGTTCGATCGCTTGTACTGCTTGTTTAATTTTATTGAGTAATAGTTGTTTTTCCATGATTTTTTATGACCTTTTTTGTACTGCAAAACAATATTAACAATATAATCCATCCCATAATCCCATAATAAGTCTAAACTGTGATTGAAATGATTAAATGAATACGATGATTGTGTTGTATTCAGCAAGTCTGTGCCTTTTTGTAAATTGCAAAAAATACAGGCGTAGCACAAATTATCAGCCGAAGTTGCTCCCCCGTGTTTAACACTAATGATATGATCCACCTGACAGCCAGATACCCTATCAGAAGCAGAAATTAAGCAATATTCACAGAGAAAATCGGCACGTTCAGCAACTAATTTTCGCAATTCTGCACTAATGTAAGGTCGAGCCATTTTAGTTAGCTCCATTGAGATATTGGTGAGCTTTTGCTTTTGCTAGGGTCATAATATGTTCTAGCATTAAATAAGCATCGAGTTCCTGTTTTTCATCTTGGGTAAGTTCATTATTTTTAGCGTTATAAATTAGGTCTTCTAGGCGATTTTGAGCGGTATCGGAAAGATGAAAGTTAATCACCGATTGGGGGGTGGTTCCCCCTGCGATTAGTTCAATAATTTCGTTATAGACTTTGATGGTTTGGGTTGCTGTATTCATGGGTTTATTCTGTTGGGTTTATTGGGTAGGGAAAAAGCAATTACAATTTAATGAACTGTAAAAGAATTGCTGTTTTTCTATCAGGTTTAAAAGTGGCGATCGCTGTTTAATTTATATTAGGAACACTATTAATTTGTCAACCAGATTTTCTGATCCTAAACTTATTTTTATCCACAATTACCGTTGAGCCAATAATTTCTTTTATATCTACGGTATTGATAAAATTTTCTAAAACCTGTCTAATTTCTACCGCTATCGCCTCAAAAGGAAATCGTAAAATAATCAGACCACAATGGGTATTGGGAGGATAATTTTTGATATTAGCCCATCCCAAATCACGGCTAATAATAATTCACTGTTCTCGTTGAGCAAATCGAAATAGCTCAGGATCTTTTGTGCCACTTAGTCCAGAGGTTTTTACATGAATAGCGTCATAACCTTTAGAATTTAGCAAGTTGCTTAAACTTAAGGGGCAGTCTTCATCAATTAAAAAGCGAATTTTCAACTGGTTTTCTCCATTGGATAAATGATTTCATTATTTAAAAGTTCAGAAAAATATGCTAAAGAAGCAAGAATTTGCTCTTGAGTAACTCCATATTCCTCCATGACTTCTTCATAGCTCATTCCTCCTGCCAGGGAACCAATAACAATGGCGATCGGGATTCGGGTTCCTGTTAAGATTGGTTTACCATGTTGAATTTCGTTATCTATGGTAATAGCATTATTTAATAAGTTGGTTGTCATTAATTTTCTCCGTTTAAGTTTGATTAAGAATAAACTGATTTAATTTCCTAAAAACTTGACATAATCCCATCAATCACAGTTAATACGATGGATGTTGCTGTTGTCGCATCTTTTGTAAACTTTCCCGAATCTTAACAGTATTAGGATGATTCTCCCCTAAAGCTTGCTCGGCAATTGCTAATGCTTGTAAATAGAGGGGTTCAGCTTCTTCGTACTTTCCTTGAGAATTGTACAATTTTGCTAAACCATTGAGGGAAGATGATACATCGGGATGATTCTCCCCTAATAGTCGTTTTCTCAATTCTAAAGCTTGTAAATAGAGTGGTTCAGCTTCTGCGTACCTTCCTTGGGATTGGTAGAGTTTTGCTAAATTATTAAGATTTTCAGTGATATTGGGATAGTTATCGCCTTCAAAAATTTCTGGACAGTATTTTTTTTGATTTGCCAGAAATTCCTGTGAGGTAACTTCAGTAAAATCTTGGTGGATAATATTGCGAAATTCTTGAGGATCTAGCATGGTTAATTTTCTCCTTCTATTTAATTAACTCTTCATACTCATCATGAGAACCAATCCAAAACCAGTAATAATCTTCACCTTTTTTCAATGCTAAAGCTCTATAATTCTCAGTTATTCGGACTGACCAGACATTTTTCCCTACTTTCTTGAAATGTAATGATCGATGGAAAACATTACTAATCCAGAGACGATAGGCTTTTTTTGCCTGTTGCTTAATGTAGGGAGGTAAGTTGGCATAACATTGCCAAAAATCAGGAGTTGTTAAGGATTTCATCTAAAGGCTTAACTTGATTGTTACTGATATCATTGTTGACTTTTTGTAATAGTCGATCGAGTTTCCCTGATTCGAGATCGTTTTTTATCTGTTTGTCCCAACTATCATCAAGATAGTCTTGTAACCAAGCTGATAATTGATGGATTTCTTCGTCAGGCAACTGGAGAATCGCGGATTCAATATCTTTGAGTGTAGTCATGATTGTTTGGTTGATTGAAGGTGATTGTATTATTTTATATTGTTGTATTATCGGATGGGTTAATAACCCATCCTACGGGAGCGACTCTAAGTTTTCCCGAATCTTAACAGTAGTAGGATGATTCTCCCCTAAAGCTTGCTCGGCAATTGCTAAAGCTTGTAAATAGAGAGGTTCCGCTTCCTCGTACTTTCCTTGGGAATTGTACAATCTTGCTAAATTGTTAAGGGAAGTTGCCAAATCGGGATGATTGTCTCTTAAGAGTCGTTTTCTCAAATCTAATGCTTCTAGAAGGAGAGGTTCCGCTTCTGTGTACCTGCCTTGGAAATAGTACAATTCTGCTAAATTGTTGAGGGAAGTTGCCACAAGGGGATGATTGTCTCTGAAGAGTCGTTTATACAAATCTAATGCTTCTAGATAGAGAGGTTCCGCTTCTGTGTACCTGCCTTGGTATTTGTACAGCTGTGCTAAATTGTTGAGGGAAGTTGCCACAAGGGGATGATTGTCTCTGAAGAGTCGTTTATACAAATCTAATGCTTCTAGATAGAGAGGTTCCGCTTCTGTGTACCTGCCTTGGGATTCGTACAATGATGCTAAATTGTTGAGGGATTGTGCCACAAGGGGATCATTGTCTCCTAAGAGTCGTTTTCTCAAATCTAATGCTTCTAGATAGAGAGGTTCTGCTTCTGTGTACCTGCCTTGGGATTTGTACAATCCTGCTAAATTGTTGAGGGAAGTTGCCACATGGGGATCATTGTCTCCTAAGAGTCGTTTTCTCAAATCTAATGCTTGTAAAAAGAGGGCTTCCGCTTCTTTGTACCTGCCTTGGGAACGGTACAATGCTGCTAAATTGTTGAGGGAAGTTGCCACAAGGGGATCATTGTCTCCTAAGAGTCGTTTTCTCAAATCTAATGCTTTTAGATGGAGAGGTTCCGCTTCTTTGTACCTGCCTTGGGAATTGTACAATGCTGCTAAATTGTTGAGAGAAGTTGCCACATCGGGATGTTCTTCTCCCAAACGACGGCGAGTTACTGCTAGACATTGCTTAAACCAAGGTTCAGCTTCTTCGTACAATCCCTGCCCTTCATAGAATAGCCCCAATCCTGCAAAAGACGGGATTAAATCCTCATCCTCCAGCCATTGTTCTAACTCTGTTGCTGACTCCGCAATATGGGGAATAGATAGGGCGACGGCTTCTACTTGCTCCTTAGTTGGAGTATCAGGAATAGTCTTTGCCTCCTCAACCATACCCCGACAAAAGGAGCGTTTCAACTCATCCCCATCCTCTCGCAGTGCCAACTTAGCCTGAAAAAACTGTCGCACCAACGGATGAAACTGATAAACTTCTCCCTCTACCGCTTGCAACAGATGAAGGTTGAGTAATTCGTCCTCTCTAATATCTTCCAACTCCTCCTCATCCTCAGCAGACAAACACCTTTCTACCACCAACCGCCAAGGAATAGGAGCCAAAGCAAAGAGACTGAGAAAACACCCTAAATGCCGCGCTGGCTGATTCAACTCCTCCCAACTCACCTCAAAAGCCGCCTCTATCCCTCTTTGGGCAGTCATATCTGGCGAAGGATTCTGCAAAGCAGACAACTGTAAGCCCTTATCTATCAACTGCTGTTGCATCCTCGCCAATGTCCAATTACTACGCCGCTTGAGGAAACGCCCCACCAATTCCAAGCCCAAAGGCAAATACCCTAGCAACGCACATAGCCCCTTCCCTACCTCTAATTCAGCTTGCAGACGTGACGCACCAATCAGAGATTCCAGTAAAGCCAGGGCGGCAGATTCGCTTAAAACGGGTAAGCGCAACTGCTCAAAAGATGCCGCCAGCCAATGTTGCCGAGTCGTAATCAACACCTTAAAGCGTTGTTCTTGGGGAGGCAAATAATCTTGGATTTCCCCATACTGATGCACATCATCTAAAATTAGCAGTACATCCCCCTGCGGTTGCCATCTCGCCCAACAATAATCCAATTGCCCCCGCAAATTCAAATCTTCCGGGGGAAACAAACCCAACAGCGACTTAGCAAAATTTAATAGTTGTACCCCCACCGTTTCCGCTTGCACCCCTATCCAACAAATACCGCCGGGATAAGTCGATTTTTTCTTATGATATAGCGCATACTGGAGTGCTAATTCTGTCTTGCCGACTCCTGCCATTCCCGTCACGACGGCGGTGATCGCAATTCTTTCTTGCTGCTGTAACTGGTGGTGCAGTTGTTTCATTGCATCTTCACGCCCGACGAAATTAACCGCCCCAGTACGCGCTCGATTGAGATTATTAGGCAATTCTGCTGATTTTTCAGCTTGGGGAGTCTGAGGGAGTTGAATGATTTTATCGCCAAGTACCTTATCGCCAAGTACCTTATCGCCGATGATTTGGTCTCCCTCTACATTCCCAGCAACACCAGAAACTGGTGCGTTGAAGTTTTGCTCAATCTTGGACTCTTCTGCCATTGCTCGGATATCTCCTTTGCCAAATTGTAGGATGAGTTCGTAACCCATCCCAATATCACTCTGCTGTTTTCCAACCTTCAATTAAAGCCATTGTTACATTGAGATAAGGATTATCTAGAAATTCCTCAAGGGCAGCTTTTCCCCCTGATGTCACCGCGCCTAGCAATCGCTTTCTGATGGTAGTTGACACCGCCGCATTGATGTAAGCTTCCTTTTGTTTTTCCGTCGCAGTGGGATTTGTCTCTTCCAGTTGTTTGAGCAATCGCTGAATTTCTGCGGCAGCTTCGGCTAAATCTTGCTTCTGAGAAGAGGGGTAGATAATTTGGTCTCCGGCAACTTTTCCGGCTACTCCGTAAACGGTTGCATTAAAGTTCTGTTGTACTTCTGGTGAATCAGGCATAGCTCGTACTCTCACCGATTAAAACGAGGGACAATTTCATCGCCAATCTTTTCAGATTTCTGTTCAGGATATCCTAACAAAAATGGCTCTCTTGGATTTGGTGGATAAAATGTATTCTAAGATAAATTTCTCCTAGCGAGGGGGTGGAAGGAACCACAAAGACACAGAGGACACAAAGATCGATCCTATGTAAGTTAAACTGATCACACAGAACCTAGAAGATTTCGAGAAAAAGCTAAACCTACCAAACCTGGGGCGTAAACTCCGCATCATTTAAAATTATTACATTTTCCCCTGACTGCACCAATACAAATAAACCCTGACGACAAGCATAACTCGCCACCTCATTGGGAACAATCATCGCTGCCACCGCTCCCAAGGCCTTTACATCTCGAAAACGAGGCATTAACCGCTTAAACTTAGCCAAACGTTGTAAATGCTCGTCCACATCCCTTTGAGTTAA
>VYKV01000070.1_pt1 | contig 32874 bp, 27 predicted proteins | sample 5114461 | NCBI WGS metagenome assembly VYKV01 (sample SAMN12291816, study PRJNA351875) | freshwater metagenome | isolation source: freshwater lake | place: USA: Michigan, Gull Lake | collected 2011-07-05 | reverse complement strand
TTGCTTCTACGACTAGCATCTAACAATCCTCGACCCTTGGCTAGGTTAAGTATAACAGAGTTCGCCGTTTACCCACAGATGGTGTTGATATTCTGGTCGGATTTCATCCCCCGCAAAGCTGAGTATCTTGTCGAAAAATGTAGCGGGGGCATTCATCCGACATTTTAGATAATCATTGCATCTCCATGGTATCTATTTTGGCTCTGGTTTCTTCCTCTAATTGCCACTCTCCCTGCGCCAGTCTTGAGAGGATTTCTTGTCGCCACTTGCTTAATTGTTCCTGAAAAGCAGCCCTTTGTAGATCGTTGCGCCAGAAAATTAGGGCTGATTCGCCAGTTTGCGGATAATAATTTTTACGCTCTCCAGCGACGCGGAAGCCAAAATGCTCGTAGAGTGCGATCGCTGACTGGTTCGACACCCTCACCTCTAGCGTAGCCCTTTCCAGTTGTCTTTGTACAGCCTTCTCCAGAAGTTTGTAGAGAAGCAGTTTTCCTAATCCTTGTCTTTGATAGTCGGGGTAAATTGCCAGAAGGGTAATATGCGCTTCTTCGAGAATTGCCCAAAAACAAGCCAATCCGATGATGGTTTCCGGATTGCTGGGTAGGGAGAGAATTAATAATTCACTGTTGGGGTTGTTTAATTCCCGTTCATAACCAGATAGGGTCCAAATACCGCCGAGACTGGTGCGATCAAGGGACTCCATCCCAGCAATATCTGCGTATTTTGGGGTTTTAAGCTCGATTTTTGGCATTTATTCAGGGAACGGGTGGAGATAGGGGATGGGGGTTGGGGGATAGGGGATGGGGGTTGGGGGTTGGGAAGAATAAATAAAAATAATCTCCTGAATACTGACTTCTAACCCAATGGTAGATGTGGGATTTTTGCAGGAGTTCTATTTTCTGACAAAGATAAGCAAAAGTTATTTATTGACTGCAAAAACTTGAGAATATTTAAATTAACATTCCGCAATATTTACAAATTCTTAAAAATTAATTGAGAAAGATTTTTATTTAACAACGATGTTGCAGTGGTAACAGCGATTTGATAGGATTTCATAGTGGGTTATTCTGTGCTTTTTTGGGTAGCAATAGTTGAAACCCTTGTCACACCTAGAAGGTGATCCTAATTAAAACGGTTAAATCAGTCAATTTCACCCACAACGATGATCTTTTTTTTGTGTAGTTTTATTGCAAAAAAAAAGTTTTTTTGACAAAAAGCACAAAGTATGATAGCAACCAACGTATTTCTGGCTGCGAGTAATTATTGTAGAGGGGGAGAAGGGAGAAGGGAGAAGGGAGAAAAAGCTACTGAAACATCACCCATCTTAATTTTTTTGGGCGGCCATGGTTAAGGGTTGTAATCCGGTTATTAACATTTTCACGATAATTCTCAAAATCGAATAGTATAGATTGAAATAACTCAATGTACGCAAACCTATGGATGGCAGCTTAATCCTGTTCAATATTCTCAATCCGCCGGTTTTGTTCTTTTTCTTAGGAATGCTGGCAGTATTTTTTAAATCCGACCTAGAGATTCCCCAACCACTGCCTAAACTCTTTTCTCTCTATCTTTTGATGGCGATTGGTTTCAAGGGAGGTTATGAACTAGCGAAAAGTGGCATCAATAACCAAATCGCTTTAACTTTGATTGCCTCTGTGGTTATGGCTTGCATCGTTCCCATTTACACTTTCTTTATCCTGAAAATTAAACTCGATAGTGCCAATGCAGCAGCGATCGCGGCAGCCTATGGTTCCATTAGTGCCGTTACTTTCATCACCGCCAGTTCTTTTTTAGAAAAACTTCATATTTCCTATGGCGGTCATATGGTGGCGGCCTTAGCTTTAATGGAATCGCCAGCAATTGTAGTGGGTTTAATCCTGGTGCGAGTCTTTAAAGAGAAAAATGGCGAAGAAGAAGCGTTTTCTTGGTCAAAAGTTTTACATGAAGCCTTTTTAAATGGTTCGGTATTTCTCTTAGTCGGTAGTGTTGTTGTTGGTATGCTCACGGGGGAAAAAGGCTGGGAAAAATTAGAACCTTTCACCCAAGGGATTTTTTATGGTGCTTTAACTTTCTTTCTCCTTGATATGGGATTAGTGGCGGCGAAAAGAATCCGAGAATTAGGCAAAACTGGTTCTTTTCTCATCGGTTTTGCGGTGCTCATTCCCGTCATCAATGCTATGGTGGGCATTCTCATCGCTAAGGTTCTCGGATTTGAACAGGGCAATGCTTTATTATTCGCTGTTTTGTGTGCCAGTGCCTCTTATATTGCTGTTCCTGCGGCCATGAGAATGACTGTTCCCGAAGCGAATCCTAGTTTATACGTTTCTATGGCCTTGGCTTTAACTTTTCCTTTCAATATCATCATCGGTATTCCTCTGTACCTAGAGATGATCAAAATCATTGGCTGTGGAGTCTAAAAAGCCAGGCTGTTTTTCAATAATTCCTGTCAAAATTGTTCGCTTTCACTTGTCCCTTTTTTACTTAACTACCATGCTTGAATCCCCGCATCCTTCCCTACAAACTGTCAAAAAAGTAGATATAATTGTTAGTCATGCTTTTTTGGAAGAAACCTTAAGCGCTCTTGATGTTGTCGGAGTTTCCGGTTATACCGTCTTTGGCAGTACTTCGGGAAAAGGTGATCGAGGTTTATCCCGTGATGACTTGGATTGTGATTACAGTGGTAACTACATTATGACGGTTTGTAATAGTGACGAACAACTTGGTCGTCTGATCGATAAAATTCAGCCTTTTTTAAAAAAAGCTGGCGGAATTTTTGTAGTGACTACGGCCCAATGGCTAAGTCATTAGACCTCTTGTAAAAATCAAAAATTGTCGTAAGTAGGGAGGCACAATTATTGGTAGGATGGGTTAGCGCACTTCGTAACATGAGCGGGCGTTGGGTTTTATGCTTCAACCCAACCTACGTTCATCTTATATTTAATTCCACCCACCTACTTAGTTAATTAGGAGTCAGCAGTCAGGAGAACGATCTTTTCCGGTTTAGAATTTATCTGTATCTGGTCTGGGGCCAACAGCACCGGCGGGATTAACAAAAAGATTACCCCCAGCTTCATTTTGGAAGATACAATCGATTTTCGGTTTGCCTTCCAAGGGACCGGTATAACCAAAAGTATTCATCCGGTTTTTACAACTTTGTACCTGCTGTCCATCGACTAATTTTTGTTGTTCTAAAATTGACCAGTTATTGCGTCGCAAAACGCAACCGGGTTGCATAACCGGTTGGGTAACAAAAACATTAAAGGGGTTAAGAGTGACATAAACCCGCAAATCGGTGACAATGGCACTGGCCCCAAATTGCACGCATAATTCCGCATTGGGGGCGCTGCGATCGATTACTTCCCGGGAAGCGACGTTTTCGGGGCTAAAATTAGCGGTAGAACTGAATACCAGACCGAGACCCACCCCTAGTACAAAAATACCGCCAATCAGGGCGATCATGGCATAGTTTAATTTTGCCAATAGGCCTCCGGAGGTCGAAGCGCGGGAGTCATCACCATAGGAGCGGTCATAATCACGATCGCGCGATCGGGGAGGAGTATAACGAGGTCTTCTATTCATAGAAATTTCTGATGTGGCCGCTATGGCGGTCAGTCGTTAGCTATTAGCTTATCACTGTTCTATCCTAGCAACCCGGGGGATAACCGACAGGATAGGTCTGGTATAGGGCTATATCGTTTTTTTTTGAGGTTAGTATGCTATGGTGGATCACTAAATAGAGTAAGTCAGCCTAATCCAAGTTTCTATGCTAGATATTAGCTAGACAAATTCGGAGCGGAGGAACCACATTTGGGGGCGTATTTCTAGATTTTTTAGCCTAGAAAAGGATATCTCTCTATCCTAGCCCGTCAGCTAACTTCGTCGGCGTGGGGGGGGAAGACTGAAACATCACTACATTCCTAGTAATGTCTTGATCGGTTCAGTTATGTCGCTGATACTACTTGATAGTGATAACTTACAGGAGACATTGTATATGGGGATTCTCATGCAGGTTCACCGATCACAACAATTTTAAGATTTTCCGTCGATAACCATATTTTTTGTGAGTTTGCTGTACATTCGGGCAAACTTTTAGTCGTATCGAGAAACCGAAAGTAAAAACAGGATCAAAAATGCTGGAATCTTTACCAATGTGGATTGCTGCGATGACTTTTATTGCAGTCATTGTGGTGATTATGTTCGAGTGGCTTCATATTACCGTAGCGGCTTTACTGGGGGCTTTAATCTTAGTTTTTACCCATATCATGACTCTCCAGGAGGCGATCGGTTATATCAGTCGCAGTTATGCCACTCTCGCCCTATTTTTTGGGGTAATGGTGTTAGTGAGAGCCTTTGAACCAACGAAAATTTTTGATTATTTAGCAGCACAAATGGTGCTTTTAGCCAAGGGACAGGGCAAATTATTACTAATAGGAATTGTCGCCATTACTACCCCAATCTGTGCGGTATTACCCAACGCTACCACGGTGATGTTATTAGCCCCGCTGATTCCTCCCTTAGCTCAAGATATCGGTGTGGATTTTGTGCCGCTCTTAATCCTGATGGTTTTCGTGGCCAACAGTTCCGGGTTATTAACTATTGTTGGTGATCCCGCTACTTATATCGTCGGTGATTCTATTAATATAACCTTCATGGAATACCTACAGCGTTTGAGTTTAGGTGGTGCCTTGGCAGTAATTACCATTCTGGTTATGTTACCTTGGTTATTCCCGAAAATCTGGCGGACAAAATTCGAGCATTTAGAAGAATTACCCCATCCGAAAATTAATCATCCTCGCGTCTTAGCGGTGGGGGGAATTATCGTCTTTTTAGTCTTATTTTTATTCGTCGTCGGTGAATCTTTTACCGTACCTATTGCTCCTGCGGCGGTTGCTTTGATGGGGGCCACTTTAGCCCTACTTTTAGCCCAGCAATCGAAAATAGATACGGTTCATAATATTCTCCGGGATGTGGACTGGAGTACGCTATTATTTTTTATGTCGATTTTTGTCCTAATTGGCGGCTTAGAAAAAACTGGGGTAGTTAATAGTTTATCGGGATTTCTGGCGATAATTTTAGGCAAAAATATCTTTTTAGGTTCTCTAGTCTTGCTGTTTTTTGTCGGTTTGATTTCCAGTGTCGTTCCCAATATTCCCCTAGTGGTGGCTATGGTTCCACTACTGAAACAGTACCTTGTTAATGTTAATTTAGTCGGGACAGAAGTTCTTTCTCCCGATTATGCCGGTTCTTTTCCCCCGTCCGTTTTACCGCTTTTCTACGCGATGATGTATGGGGCCACCCTAGGGGGTAATGGTACTTTAGTGGGGGCTTCTTCTAATATTGTCGCCGCCGGCATCGCTGAACAACACGGGGGCAAAATTACTTTTCATACCTTTCTGCGCTACGGCCTACCCGTGATGTTTACTCAGTTAGTCGTCTCGGCAATGTATATGTTAATTTTCTTTGTCTAGTCTATATCTGGGGGGCATTAATGTTAAGTTCGCCTAAGATTGACAAAAACGTTAACATTGATTAACATTCTCCTATCGTGCTAGATAATCTGGATTGGTCGGCGATCGTGAACAAAAAAATCTCTGTTTTAGCACCAGATTTATCCGGTGGTGGTGGCACAAGAGTCTATTTGATTGCTCAAGTCTTGCAACAGCTAAACTGTCAGGTGACGGTCTATGGCCCGATTTTTGGCCAGGAAATCTATCCAACCCCACCGCAGAATTTACCGGTGGTATCGGTCCAAGGCAATAATTATCCCCAGTTTTTTGGCCAGATCAAAACTTTACTCGATCGCCTCTCCGGAGAGATTATCTATGCGGTTAAACCCCGTCCCACCAGTTTCGGCATCGGCCTACTAAAACGTTTTTTTTCCCCACGTCCCCTAATTCTCGATATTGACGATTGGGAAATGAGTTGGTTTGGTGGCGATCGATGGTCCTATCGTCCTCATCCCCGACAATTAGCTAGGGATATCCTCAAAAAAAATGGTGCGCTTAGAGACCCAAATCACCCTCTCTATCTGCGTTGGATGGAAAATTTAATTAACCGCGCCGATGCGGTGACGGTTAATAATCAATTTTTGCAAAAGCGTTACGGGGGGATTTATTTACCGAATGGCAAGGATACGCAACTTTTCGATCCCAATCTCTACGATCCCGTCGCTTGTCGTCAAAAATACGGTTTATCTGCGTATAAAGTCTTAATGTTCCCGGGTACGGCTAGACCTCACAAAGGTTTAGAAGATGTCTTAATCGCTTTAGATCAAATTGGTGATCCTGATTTTAAATTGGTGGTGGTGGGAGGTCGCCAAATCGGGGACGGCTATCTGGATAGTTTGTTGGAAAAAGGCCAACCTTGGTTAATTCATTTACCTGCTCAACCGATCGATCGAATGCCGGAAGTTGTGGCCGCTGCTCATGCTATTATCGTTCCCCAGAGGGATGAAGCTACGGCTAACGCCCAATTTCCGATTAAACTCACCGATGGTATGGCGATGGCTAAACCGATTATTTCCACTAAAGTGGCAGATATTCCCGAAATTTTAGCTGATATTGGCTATTTAGTCGAACCTCGATCGCCAGAGCAACTAGCTGTCATAATTAGAGAAGTTTTTAATCATCTCGACTTGGCTAATGCACGAGGACTAAAAGCGAGAGAGCGCTGTATCGCCTCCTATAGTACCACCGCCATGGCGACAACTCTCTCTGGCATAATTACTTCTCTGGAAGGGAAATATTAGATTGTAGGGAGTAGGATAATTGACCGTTGACTATTTACTTTATTACTTATAGCGATGAATCCTAATCAAATTCTCCTTAAATATACGCTTAAATACTGGATATTAGTGGTTTCCAGCATTGTTATAGGCTTTGTCAGTACCATATTTAATGGGGTAGGAACTGTTTTAGTTATCCCCTTACTAATTTCTTTTATTAATCCCGAAAATGATATCTTAAAAAATGCCCCCCAAATTATCAAAAAGCTGCTCTCCGTTTTCGAGGTTTTCCCAGTCGATACTCGTTTTTTCTGGATGTTTGCGGCGATATTAGGGATTTTAATTCTCAAGCACATTACCAATTTTGTCAGTAATTTACTAGGCACTTACTTGTCTTTAATTATGGCAAAAGATATGCGAATTGATTCAGTTATTCTGCTGCTAGAAGTGGATATAGATTATTATGTAAAAAGTAAAATAGGAGATATTTTTAATCGTTTCATGTCGGAGATTAATCGAGCCGTAGCATCGATTAGAAATTACATAAACCTGATTAAGATTATCGGCACAGCTTTCATGTACTTAGCTATTTTATTATCAATTTCTTGGCAATTAACTATTCTTTCTAGTGTTTTGGGTGGCTTTTTAGGTCTGCTTAATCAATACTTTGTCAAGAGATCGAAAAAGTTTGGAGAGATTATCACCGTAACGGCTAAACAGCAAACTAATAAACTGTTGGAACTATTAACTGGAATTCGCCTAATTAAAGCGGTAGGCAATGAAAGATACGAATTAGAATCTATTGTGGAAGATATCGAAGCCCGGGAGAAAGCTGGTTTAGATGCCCAGACTAATAATGCTGTAATCGCTCCGCTTAATGAAATAGGTGGAGTTGTTATTATTGCCTTAATTATTATTGCTGGTCGTTATCTTTTTAATGAACAACTTCAAGCTTTAGCGACAATTTTATTGACCTATCTCTATGTACTTTTCCGGGCATTGCCGATAGTTAGTCAGATTAACGGTGCTAGGAGTAGTCTATTGGGGGATGTTTCCGCAGTAGAGGTGGTAGCGGATTTTCTCATTCGAGAGAATAAACCATTTATGAGCAATGGCTCTATTCCCTATCAAAGATTAGAGACAGGTATTCATTTTGATAACATCCAATTTTCCTATCCCAGTCATCAAGAATTAGTTCTCAAGGGCATCGATCTTTGGATTCCAAAAGGAAAAATGATCGCTCTTGTTGGTGCTTCGGGGGCTGGAAAATCGACAATTGCTGATTTATTACCACGCTTTTATGATCCTACAGCCGGGAGGATTCTTTTTGACGGTCACGATTTACGGGATTATGAGATCAAAACTGTGAGAAAAGCCATGGGAATAGTCAGTCAAGACACTTTTCTCTTTAATAATTCTCTCCGTTTTAATATTGCCTACGGATTAAGCGATGTTAGTGATGCAGAAATTTTAGCAGCGACAAAAAGGGCGAATGCCTACGAGTTTATCTCCAAACTGCCGGAAGGACTGGATACGGAAATTGGCGATCGGGGAGTGAGACTTTCGGGAGGACAAAAACAAAGATTAGCGATCGCTCGTGCCTTACTGCGAGATCCGGATATTCTCATTCTCGATGAAGCCACCAGTGCTTTGGATACAATTTCTGAGCGTTTAGTACAGGAAGCGATCGATGAACTCTGTCGCGAGCGGACTACTCTTGTGATCGCTCACCGTCTTTCCACAGTTCAAAAAGCCTATCAAATTGTGGTGCTGGACAAGGGAAAAGTGGCAGAAATCGGCAATCATGAGGAATTATTAGCTCAAGGTGGTCATTATGCCCGTTTACACGCTCTGCAATTTAGTGATAGCAAAGAGGCCGACTCTAAGAATAGGGAAGATGAGCAAAAAAGAAAAGCTTATTTATCCTACGAAGCGAGAAGTAGTCTTAATAGTCTTTTAGGTTCTCTGCGTCTAGTATCTGAAGATTTAATCGAAGATTCTCAGGAGAAACAGGAAATTTTAGAAGAATCCTGTAGTTCGGCCATGCGACTTCTCCATATTATCGAAGACTACGAGTATTCCTCGACTCGATAGCTCTCCTGCAAAAATCAAAAATTGTTGTCATACTAAATCCAGTTATTAAAAACTGATTATGTCTTCTCCCCCTTTGCCTCTTGCCTGTTCCCTTTTGCCTGTCCTAATATGTAGCCTATACTCAACGGATTTAGTATTAGTTGAATAATCGTTGCAGAAAAGTGCTTCGATCCCGCAGGAAAACCTGAGCGCAATTACGCCCCGGCATTCCCGAAATTGAGCCGCCGGGGTGAGTTCCTGCCCCAGTTAAATAAAGGTTTTTAATTGGGGTTTTGTAGTTAGCTATTTCCGGCAAAGGACGCAGGAAAATCATCTGATCTAAGGTCATATCAAGATGATAGTAATTACCTTTATAGGAACCCAAACGATTAGCTAATTCGGCCGGACTTTCCACCCGACGGGCAATAATGGCGGATTTGAGATTTGGGGCATAATCGGCCAGTTTATCAAGAACTCGATCGGCCACGCGATTTTTTAATTCTTCCGTCCATCCCGTGCCGTTTAATCCTGTTCCCTCGGCCCCGGCAATCTGATAGGGGGCAAAAAATTCGATCCAGAGGGTATGCTTGCCTTGGGGAGCCATGGAGGGATCGAGAATAGTGGGTACATCTAGGTACATCGAGGGATTTTCGTCGGGAATCTGCCCCAAAATCGTTAAAGCGTGGGCCTGTTCAACGTGACGCACGGAATCGGCGATGAGAATCGTTCCCTGTAAATACTCCTCTTTGTGATCGTAAGCCTCGAACCTTGGTGCTTCGGCGAGGGCGCAATCAATTTTAAGAATTGTTTCATTGTTATTGACAATTCGCCGTTCTACCCTTTCTCGCAATTCTGGATCGGCGGCATCCACATCGGCGGGGGCGACTAACTGTAAAAAGACTCGTCTAGCGTCAATATTAGAGATAACACCCGCTTTTGCCAGATATTCTTGTCCAGAGTCCACTCTAACCCCGATCGCTTGTCCTTCCTCGATTAGAATCTGTTTAACCTTCTGCTCGGTTAAAATCACCCCACCGAGACTGACAACACATTTCACCAGAGCCTCGGTTAGTGCGCCTGTACCACCACGAGGGCGAGCCACCCCGGGAGAATGACGCATCGCCATCATCATCATCCCGGAGGTAATGCCTTTTTGGGAGGGAGGAGCGCCAATTTCTGCCGCTAGACGAGCTAGGGGTGCTTTCACAAATTCGCTCTCAAACCACTCATTGAGGACATCTTCGGGGGAAGTAATCATCGTGCGGATGAAGTCGAGCAGTTTCTTTTTCGAGCCGATCGCTTTCCAGACACTAGCTAAGGCACTAGAGTCATAATTGCGGGCGATTCTGAGCAAATCTTGGGGCGGAGCGTTAAACCAAGGAGCGATCGCATTCAGCAACTGTCCCCAATAGTCGATAAACTGAAGGTAGCGATCGGCATCTCGCCGACAAAACTGGGCAATTGCGGCGTGAGTTTTTTCCAGAGAGCGATAGGAAAGAAAATATTGGCCGGAGGGATGGGGACAGAAAACGGTAGGATCGAAGAATAAATACTCTAATCCGTGGCGTTTTAGCTCTAATTCCTCAATTACCGGCCCTAAAAAGATAAATTCGTGATCGATCGCACAGAGATTAAACTTAAAATCGGGGGCTAGATCTGGGATAACCGCTTCTGTGGTAGCGGCTCCTCCCGGTACGCTACGCTGTTCGAGAAGGAGGACGCGATAACCAGCTTTGAGGAGATAGGCGGCACAAACTAAACCATTATGCCCCGCACCGATGAGGATGACATCGTAACTTTCCATACAGTTTCAAAAATTCCTATTTTTAATTTTGCGCTTTTCTTGGCCCTAATATGTTAAAAATAGTTAAAGATTAGCTGCTGTCAGCAGATTTCAGCGATCAGTTATGAGTGAGCAGGTAGAAAACATTTAATTTTTCCTTTTTTTTATGAGTTCTTCAATCAAAGTTATTCAACCATCGGGTATTTTAGATGGCAACCAAGCCAGCGAATTTCGCCAAGAAATTGCCGAAGCCGTGCAGGGAGGTTCAGAGGTTATTATCGTTGATTTCAAGAATGTTACCTTTATCTGCGGGGGGTAAACTATTGATCTGCTCGATTAATGATCAGATAAAAATGTTGTTTGAATTGACCGATATGGATCGAGTTTTTGAAATTTTTAATAACCGAGAAGAATTAGAAAAAAAAATCCTCGGAAGTTAATTAAAGAAAATCCACCTGCATGATCGAAAGATCATCCTTAAAATTACCATCAAATTGTAAAGCTTGAATTTCTCCAATAAAATTATCGAGATTTTTGGCAGAATTACAGTGATAATTTTGCAAAGATTGAAGAAAGTTCTCTAGTCCCCACATCCTACCATCAGAACAATCGATCTCGTAAATTCCATCGCTAAAAAGATAAAGGCTACTGGAGAAATTCAGGGATTGAACCTGATTGATATATTCTGCTTCTGGAAACATCCCGATGGGAAAACCGGGGGCTTTCAGTCTGGTTTCAATCATCTGGCCAAAAGGTTTTTGAGTCAGGAGAACGATCATAAATTCCGTACCAGATAGTAAAATATTTATCATTCTTAGGGCTGATTTGATAAACTTGATTTAACCCATGTAAAACCTGATTAGGTTGATAGTAATTCACCTGAGTTAAACCACGGGAACGGAGTAAATTAATCACCGAAAGGGAAGGTAAAGCCGCTCGCAAACCATGGCCAGCCACATCTAAAAGATATAACATCAAATGGTCATTATCTAACCAATAATAATCAAATCCATCCCCCCCCAATCGACGAGAAGGAAGGAAGCGAAAATCGATAGCAAGTTTTGGAGAAATGAAAGGTTCTGGCAATAGCGATCGCACATATTCCGCCGCTTCCGCTAACTCCATTTCTAGTAATTGTTTTTGCGCTTGCAGATCATGACTTAATTGATGCAAACGAATTCCCGCCCGCACGCGCGCTCTTAACTCATTAATCTCGATCGGTTTACATAAAAAATCATCGGCCCCCGCATCCAATCCCTTCACCCGATCCTCCACCGATCCCAAAGAAGTTAAGAGGATAAAAAAAGTCGTTGACAGTTGGGGATTGAGCTTAATTTGCCGGCAAACTTCCAACCCATCGATCCCCGGCATCATCCAATCACAAATAATCATCGCTGGTTTTAGTTGCCCCGCTTGCTTTAATCCTTCTTCCCCATCACTGGCAATAAAAACCTCGTATTCCTTCTGCAAAGCGCGGCTCAAAAACGTTTGAATTACTCCATCATCATCAATTACTAGAATTCGTACCATCTTTTTTGTGACTCGACTATCTCAATCTTACTGCCTACCCCCGACTCCCTGACAGATGACTTTGCTTGTCCCTCAACAAGGGATTAAATCCAGAATCGAGCTAACACATCAGTCATAGTTTGGGAAAAATGGTATAACTTCTAGCGTAAGGCATTGGAGAGGTAAGCCGGGGGTGAAGATTTCTTTTCAGGTAGATAGCGATCTCAAGTCCTTAGATAGCGTTTTAAAATATTTTGAGCAACTTGAACCGGCGGGCATTCCCCAAAAAGACTGGCTCCAGTGTCAGCTTGCTCTTGCCGAAGGTTTTACCAATGCAGTCCGTCACGCTCACCGACACCTCCCCCCCGAAATCCCGATCGAGATCGAGATCGAGATTACCCGATCCCAGATGGAAATTCGCATCTGGGATCGGGGTTACGCCTTCGATTTAGAGGACTTTATCGAGAAAAACGCCTATCATGACTATAGTTTCTCTGGTCATGGGCAAGGACTGCCGATCCTCCAAAAAATCGCCGATCAACTCAGTTATACTCGCAGCGAAGATCAGCGCAACTGTCTGTTAATTATTAAACAATTTTCCCGCCATGAATCCGATCGCGCCCCTCGTTTCTCCTAGTTGGTTAGTGACTAATCTCGATCGCCCCGATCTGATGGTTATTGACTGTCGTTTTCAATTAAACGATCCCGATCTCGGTTATCAAGAGTATTTAGCCAATCATATTCAAAATTCCTTCTATTTACACCTCGATCGCGATTTATCGGCTCCCGTTGCCCGTCATGGCGGCCGTCATCCTTTACCGAATCCGCAGACGATAGCCGCTAAATTAAGCTCTTTAGGGGTGATTTCTGGTCAAACTCATGTCATCGCCTACGATGCCTCCCGTTTTGCCTTTGCCAGTCGTCTCTGGTGGTTATTACGTTATCTCGGCCATGAACGAGTCAGCATTCTCGATGGTGGTTGGCAAAATTGGTTAAATGCCGGTTATCCCGTCTCTAATCAGATACCTGTGCCGAAAACCGGCGCTTTTTTCCCCCAAGTTCAACAGGATTGGGTAGTCACGATCGAGGAGGTAAAAAGGCAAAAAGAGCAAGCGGGAGTGGTGTTAATTGATGCCAGGGAAAGCGATCGCTATCGGGGTGAAAGGGAACCGATCGATCCGATCGCCGGCCACATCGAGGGGGCGCTTAATTATCCCTGGTTAGAAGTCACCGATAGTCAGGGTTTTTCTCAACCCCCGGCCCGGCAAAAACAACGTTGGCAAGAGCGGCAAAGCGATCGAGAAATTATCCTCTACTGTGGTTCGGGAGTGACAGCCTGTGTCAATATCCTTTCCCTTACCCTAGCCAAATACGACAATGTTAAGCTATATTCTGGAGGTTGGAGTGATTGGTGTTCCTACCTGATCTAACCAGCCTTGTTGATACCCATCTATCAAGAAAGATTATCAAAATGACCTAATTACTGTACAATCTCTCTATTATCACTTTTAATTATTCCGAAACTATTAGGGTGGAATTAAATATAAGATGAACGTAGGTTGGGTTGAAGCATGAAACCCAACGCCCGCATGGGTTACGAAGTGCGCTAACCCATCCTACAAATAATTGTGCCTCCCTACTTAGACAAAAAAGCTAATTTTTATTTTAGTTGCTATCTTTTTGCTCTCAAATCACCGCTATTCCTCAAAGAATAGTCGTTTTCCCCCGTAAAATTACTCAAAGGTAATTTTATAGTTAAACTCTATAAAAAATTAGGTATGTATTTTGTATGACAGAAGCCGGTCTTTGTCATTGTAATGGTGGCGGCCGTCCGAAAGATCGCCTTTCGATTTTTGTGGATGGCAATAATATGTTTTATGCTCAACAAAAAAATGGTTGGTTTTTTGACCCGCGTAAGGTGTTAAATTACTTCACCAACGACCCGAATATTATGTTAATTAATGCCTTTTGGTACACGGGGTTAAAAGATTCCCAAGATCAAAGAGGTTTTCGCGATGCTTTAATTAGTTTGGGTTATACGGTGAGAACAAAAATTTTGAAAGAATATTATGATGATAGTTCCGGTCGTTTTTCCCAGAAAGCTAATTTAGATATCGAAATTGTCGTCGATATGTTTAATACCGTCGATCAATACGATCGAGTGATTTTATTTAGCGGTGATGGCGATTTTGAACGAGCGATCGAACTATTGCGCTCTAAAAATACTCATATTACCGTAGTTTCTACGGAAGGGATGATCGCTAGGGAATTGCGAAATGCCACCGATCGCTATATTGACCTGAATGATATTCGCAAAGATATCGAAAAAAGTGATTATTAATCGGCCTACCCTCACCCCAATCCTTCTCCCAGAAGGGGATAGGTGAGGCAATTAACCATCTCTTGTTTATTTTTCCTTGAGTCGAAATAGTAAAAACTGATTGACCTGATTCGGATTAAAATTATCATCACTGACTAAAATCAAAGAGCGACTGCCATCAGCTAATCTTGGACCGAGGGTCATTGCTTCCAAATTATCTAAATCAATCCCCAAAGTCCCTAAATCTAGTAATAATTTTTTCCGCAAGGGTTGCACCTGTAAAGCTTCTAATTCTCCCGGTATCCGAGCAATTTTCGAGGTATCAGTGGCACTCCCATTAACTACCTGAAATAGTTTCGCTCCAAAACCTTCTAAACCAAAAGTTCGCTCTAAACTGAGAAAATAACCCTCTTTTTCTAAAGCTAATAATTCCGTTAAACCGTAGTATCTCGCACCACTGGGTGGCTCATCTAACACATACAATTGTTCTGATACTAACACAGGCGCACCAATCGGATCAATAACATAATGAAGAAGTCGCACTCTAAGATTTTCTGCTCTTTTTCCCGTGGGACTATCTTGAATTAACGCGCTTTCTGTGGCAGTAAACAAACGAAAAGGATCGTCTTTGAGAGTGCTGGTAATCCCTAAAGTTAAGGATTCAAACCCTAAATTATCCTGTATTCCTTTTTGATTGCTATCATCTGGTAAAAAGCGATTAGGAATTAACAAAGACTCCTTTAATTGTCCCTGCAAATCAAATTCAGCAATAAAAGGAGCAATTCCCTGTTTAACCGCACCTTCACTGGAAATAAACAAAGTTTGTCGGGGCGAAAAAGCGATACCTTCCGGGTCGATCGATCCCTTTTTAAACGTTTCTCCCTTGCCATCTTTTAGGAATGTGACTGCCTCTAAATTCACTTTTTCGATTTTTTCACCATTTATCTGCAAACTAGCCGTATAAAAGCGGGCCGGAGCTTTCTGAGAACGATCATCACTGAGGAGATAAAAGCGGTTATTGGCACGATCATAGGTAATTGCCGATAATCCCCCCACCCTTGTGTCTTGATAATCCGCTTGTGGTAATTGATATTCTCCCAAAAACTCGACCGAGAGCGGTAGAAACATTCGTTGTTCTGCTAAAACTTGCGGGGAGACACCACAGGCAGCCAGACTAAAGGTTACAATCAAACTAGCAATTAAACCCAAAATTGGGAAACGCAAATTTTCGGCAGTCAGTCTCTTATAGAATCGATCGATCACAAAATATCATCCTCTACTACGCTCCTATCAATCTATTATGCTACGTTTTTCTCTCAGTTTATGGCTCTGTTTGATCGGTACTTCCCTTCCTCTCCTAGCACAAACAGAAACCCCTGCACCCAATCCCCTCGAAACTCCCCTAAAAAGTCCTTTATTACCCGGAATCGATCGCCCTTTAACTCCCTTGGAGCGTCGTCAACTGCTATTATACATCGATCAACGCGATGCTGAAGCTCAAGCTAAATACGATGCGGGATTAAATGAGGAAGCTTTTCCTATCTGGTATGAAGTGATTAAACTAAATCGTTATTTAGGAGCAAAAGAAGAAGTAAAATCTTTGGGAAAAGTGGGGTTAGCAGCTTGGAATCGAGATCGAACCGAGGATGTTAAATTAATTACTGCTCGTTTAAAAGCTGTGCAACAAACTGCGGAAACTAACCAGACAATAGATGGGGAATTATTAGCATTACTAGGTACATCCTATGAACAGGTACGAGCTTTTAATGAGGCGATAATTAGCTATGATTTTATCATAGCTAATGCCAGAAAATCTGGGGATACTGTGGCAGTAGAAGCAACTTTAAATAAACTTGGTCAAATTCATTTATCCCGTTTTGATTATCAAAAAGCCGCCCCAGTCTATGAGGAATTATTAACTATTTCTAAGGTGCAGAATAATTCTTTGACTCAAGGAATTTATTTGCAAAGACTAGCAGAAATTTATCGAGAATCTCTGCAACCAGCTAACGCCGTAAAAATTAAAGAAGAAATAGCTGAAACCCAGATCAGAAATCAGCAAATACAGTTAATTCCCGCTCTAAAAATTCAAATTGGGTTAGATTACCAAGCTTTAAAAGATGCAAATAAAGCCAGCCAAAACTTTCAAGAAGCCTATTCTCTCGCTTTTGCTTTACAACAGTACGGCATCGCAGGAGAAGCTTTAAATAAGTTGGCCGAACTCTATAAAAGTTATCAACAGCTAGATTATGCTTTACAAATATATCAAGAATTAATTAAAGTCCATGAATTGGGTTATAATTACTACGGTTTAATGAATACCTACGATCAAATCGGTCAAATTTATCTAGAGAGAAAAAATTATCCCCAAGCTTTACTCGCTTTCCAAAAAGGTGCGGAATTAGCCCAAGCTATCCGTTATCGTGAACAATATTTTCAAACCCAAATCACCCAAGTTAATCAAGCAATAAATAATCCTGAACAGTTTTGAAGCCATAAGCCGTCAGGCTAGATAGTAGTGATATTCACCAGAAAAATCGCTGATTAACGGCAAAACAAAAAGCTGATAACTGATAACGGATAACTGATAACTGATAACTGATAACTGATAAATGGACAACTCCTATTCTGAATTAAGCGAAGACTTGCTGAAATTGGTGCAACATTTACCCCACTTGAAAGATGGTAAATGGATTCAAAGATCTCTGGAAGCAATAGTCAGAATTGCCGAGGAGGAAATCGATCGCCTGGATTGGAAAATTTTAACTTACGCGATCGAAGATCTAGAAAAGGGATTTCAGGTATTTTACCCCTACCGTCATATTCGTAAACTGACCATTTTTGGCTCGGCACGCATCAAACCCGACAGCAGTGAATACCGTCTCGCAGTGGACTTCGCGCGCTGTATCAGTCAATACGGTTTTATGGTGTTAACCGGTGCCGGGGGTGGTATCATGCAAGCGGGGAATGAAGGCGCTGGACGGGAAAATTCCTTCGGATTAAATATTCAGCTACCCTTTGAACAGGGGGCTAATCCCTATATCATAAATGATGCCAAATTAATCGATTTTAAATATTTCTTTACCAGAAAACTATTTTTTCTGCGGGAAAGTGACGCAGTAGCTTTATTCCCCGGTGGTTTCGGTACGCAAGATGAGGCCTTTGAAACGCTTACTCTCTGTCAAACGGGTAAATACGGACCTGCACCCCTAGTATTAATTGATGAGCCTGATGGGGATTACTGGCAAACTTGGCAAGAACAAATTAGTGAAAATCTGCAAAAAAGAGGACTGATATCCGCCGAAGATCGGAATTTTTATACAATTACCAACGATCTAGACTACGCTTGTCAAAGGATTCGCCACTTCTATCGGGTGTATCACTCCAGCCGTTTTGTGGGAGAATCCTTTGTTATTCGTCTTAATCACGAACTAAGCGGGGAACAGATCGAACAAATTAACCAAAACTTCGGCGATATCCTAGTTAAAGGGAAAATCGCACCTAGTCAAATTCTAGAACGAGAGAATCGGGATTCCACCCACCATTTACCTCGTCTAGTTTTTTACTTCAACGGCAAGAGTTACGGACGCTTGTATCAGTTAATTGATCACATCAACGATTTAAGTCCTGTAGTTGCCCTCGAAGAGCATCCCGAGAGAAAATAAACCCTAGGCTAGAGTTTCAGGACAGTATCCTAAACCCTTAGTAAATTGTTGCCGAAAAGCCTCTATATCTTGCTGATCCGGGGTACCATGGGACACGATCGCCACTTGATAACGACGCATGACATCAATAGGAGATTGTCCCGTTTCCAAACTCCAAAAAACCATCTGGAGACGCATTTCCGGTTGATAGGTAATCCCTAACTCATTCATGTAGGCGCGAAAATCACCGTGTTGGCAAGGAGTCAGCATTTGATTAAACTTTACCTTGACCACCCAACCGTTAATCTGATGGATAACCGTCATGACGGAGGAAGGCAGATGAGTCATCGAGCGCAGGTATTCGGTGACTCGTAGCGTTAAACTAGCATTAGCAAGAAAATAGAGATAGTCCATAGTGGCCGCCGGGCTATTGGCTAATAGTCACGATTAGTGTTATATCTCTAAGTCTGACGATAAACCGTTCTCGGTACCAAGGGGAGAAATCCCCGATTTAGTGAAGTTCGCCTGGGTAGGATTACCCAACTTTTGCGAAGATTTTTATGATGATAATGACGATGATCCCTGACCAATTACTCTCCAGCTACGATTATCACCTTCCTCCGGAGTTAATTGCCCAAAATCCCGCCGAAACCCGGGATAGTTCCCGTCTTTTGGTGGTAGATTCTCCCAATAGTCATAATTTAGCTATTTTTCGGGATTTACCCACTTGGTTAGAGTCGGGGGATTTGCTGGTTTTCAACGATACCCGCGTGATTCCGGCCCGTTTATTTGGACGTAAAACCACAGGCGCACCCATAGAAATATTACTATTAGAAGAACAAGATGACCATCGTTGGTTATCTCTGGTGAAACCGGGAAAACGCTTTAAAGTCGGTTCAGAAGTCCTTTTTTATCCGAAAACAGGGCCGACGGAAGACCAAGAAAAATTATGGTTAGCGAAAGTAATCGATCGAGATCTGAACACCGGTGGTCGTCTGCTGGAATTTCAACGTCATCCCCAGCGCAGTTTTTGGGATATGTTGGAGGAGTACGGTCATATTCCTTTCCCCCCCTACGTCACCGAATCAGAGGCGGAAGAAGACCGTTATCAAACAGTTTACGCCGATAAACAGGGTTCTGTGGCCGCTCCCACGGCAGGATTACATTTTACTCCCGAATTATTCCATAAGCTCGCTCAGAAGGGTATAGATACCGCCTATGTCACCCTTCATGTGGGAGTGGGAACCTTTCGTCCCGTGGAAGTGGAAAATATTACAGAACACCTAATGCACCAAGAATTTTTGCAGATTTCCGCCGAAACTGCCGAAAAAATCGCCCAAACAAAGGCTAGAGGTGGCCGGGTTATCGCCGTGGGAACCACGGTAGCTCGCGCCTTGGAAGCGGCAATTAAAGAAAGTAAGAGCGAGAAATTAACCGCTTTTCAGGGAAAAACGAATTTATTTGTCTATCCGGGTTATCAATGGCGGGTTATCGACGGCATGATCACTAATTTTCACCTACCCAAGTCCAGTTTGATGATGTTAGTCAGTGCCTTAATCGGACGGGAAAGACTACTGGCATTGTATCAAGAAGCTATCCAAGAGCGTTTCCGTTTCTATTCCTTCGGTGATGCTATGTTAATCCTACCCAGCGCTCGCAGCAGTAATCGGTAAGTAGTTGGACAAAATTACCTTCATACCCCAGAAAGAAGGAGCAGCAAAACTGCGGAAAGGGCAACAGGAAAAGCAAAAATATGTGTAAGCGGCCCGCGCATCTAAATTGGTCTAGGTCGATTATCGAACCACCTCTGGCCTGTTGTCTATCCTAACCAAGAAATGAAAAGAAAAGATCTTAAAATCGGTCGCCGCTATTCTGGCAAATCCTGGCAAATATTTGTAATTATTGCCTTCATCGCCGCCGCTCCCTTTGCTATTTTTTATCTTATTGCCTTGGCTTATCTCTGGCAAGGCGATCAACTTTTGGCCGCGGGGGAGAAGGAATCGGCTCTGTCTGCTTACCGAACAGTTTTATCTTTTCACGAAAATTCGGCCCAAGCCCATATAAAAATCGCTCAGGTCTTACAAAGTCAAAAACGCTATTCTGAAGCCTTAAAAGCCTATAATCATGCCTTTATCGTTAATGATAAACCACCGATGGAACCCTCCCAAAGTAATTATTTAGTGGCTTTGGGAGATATCTTCGCGCAAGAGGAAAAATGGTCAGAGGCGATCGATGCTTACCAAAAAGCAATTATCATTAAACCAACTTTTAAAGCGCAATTTCAGCTAGGAAAAGCCCTCTATAGTTTACAACGTTGGGATGAGGCGGCGAAAGCTCTGCAAGCAGCGGTTTTTCTCGATCCTAGTCAGGGAAAAGCCTATTTTTATCTGGGAAAGGCCTATAGTGAACAGCAACTCTGGCAAGAGGCCAGTTATGCCTATCAGCAAGCTCTAGAATTGATACCTAGTCAGGGTGAAACCTACAAAAAATTAGGAGAAACCCTAGCAAAACAGGGAAAATGGGAGCAAGCAGAGCAAATATATCGACAGGCTTTAATTTACGCCCCTAAAGATGGGGATATTTATAATTATTTAGGGAAAGCTTTAGCGGAACAGGGAAAACTAGGGGAAGCGATGGCAGTTTTTCAACAGGCGCGCCAAATTAGCCCCAAAAATGCCGAGATTTACGAAAATCTCTGTTATACCTATATCAATAGCGGTCAGATCGATGAGGGTCTAAATTGGTGTCGGCAGGCCGTAGAAATTGATCCCAATTTATCAGAAGTTAGATTTATTTTACAGGAAATCCAACGGGGACGATTAATTCACGACAATCCCGAATTATTAAAAATGCCAGAGATAATTCCCAGTGTTAAGAGTGATCCTCTGGTGAATTTAAAACGCTCAATTGTTAAAATTGTCATTCGTGGCAAAAATAACAATGGTATCGGCACTGGTTGGTTATTAAAACGAGATCAAGATACAGCTTGGATCGTGACTAACCGCCATGTGGTTACGAATTACCGTCAAGAAATCGATGCAGGGGCGCGCATTTTTGTCGAGTATTATAGCCAACCACCCAAGGGAAAAATTCCCAAGCGTTCAAAAGCTAAAATTCTCCACACTACCCCCCCTAACGACTGGCTCGATTTAGCAGTATTAGAGGTAAAAAATCCCCCCCCAGATTTAAAACCTTTAGCTTTAGCACCCCTACCAATTGCCGCTAATCAATCAGTAATCTCGATCGGTAATCCTTTTAATCAAAAAGATTGGACTGTCAGCAAAGGCACTGTTAATGATAATGACGAAAAATCCTTAAGTTTATCCATGTTTGTCGTTTCTGGACAGTCGGGAAGTCCAGTTTTAAACGATAAAAATCAAGTGGTGGGAGTGATTTCCCAAGCGAGTTTATTTTGTGCCAATCCCTCTACTCCTAAACCCCTAGAAAATGCCGTTAAATTGGGCTGCGGTTTCGCAATTCCCATTGACAGGGTGCGAGAAAGGTTAAGGGAGTGGGGAACTTTTTCAGTTATCAGTAATCAGTAGTCAGTTATCAGTGGATAGTGGATAGTAGTTAGTGGATAGTGATCGATCACTGTTTACTGGTCACTGATAACTGATAACTGGTCACTGATAACTGATAACTGCTATGCTACTCTAGGCAGAAAACCATTCGATCGAGATCACCGTGGCTAACCAAGAAGCAACTTCCCCCGCTATTCGTACCCCTTTATATGACCTAATTGCCCAACAAACCAGCAAATTTACCCCTTTTGCGGGTTGGGAGATGCCGATACAGTTTAGCGGCCTAAAAATCGAACATAATGCTGTCCGCAATGGTGTCGGGATGTTTGACATTTCCCACATGGGCAAATTTATCTTAACTGGAGATAATCTGGTTCAATCTCTCCAAACCCTAGTTCCCTCTAATTTAGCCCGTTTAAGGGCAGGAAAGGCACAATATAGCGTTTTACTTAACCCAGACGGTGGCATAATCGATGATATTATCTTTTACTACCAAAGCGAAAGCCAAGGCGTATTAATTGTTAATGCCTCAACCACCGATAAAGATCGAGAATGGATTTTAGGCAATTTAGAGGGGTCGGGGGTCAAATTAAAGGATTTATCCCGAGAAAGGGTCTTAATCGCCCTGCAAGGACCCAAGGCGGCCACAATTTTACAGCCCTTGGTCGGGGAAAAATTAAGCGATTTTGGCCTATTTAATCACTGGGAAAGCCAGCTTTTCGGGGAAAAAGTTTTTATCGCTAGGACCGGTTACACGGGAGAAGATGGTTTTGAAATTATGGCCGCTCCTGAAATCGGGCAGCGACTTTGGACGGAATTCTTAAATTTAGGGGTGACTCCCTGCGGTTTAGGAGCGCGGGATACCCTGCGTTTAGAGGCAGCTTTAGCCCTTTATGGACAGGATATCGACGATAGCACGAGTCCCCTAGAGGCAGGCTTAAATTGGTTGGTTCATCTGCCAGAAAAAGGCGATTTTATCGGTCGCAATGTCCTTGAAGACCAAAAACTTAATGGTGTGAATCGGCGCTTGGTGGGATTGCAGATGTCCGGCAAACATATCGCCCGTCACGATTATCCGGTAGTATTCGCTGGGGAAGTGGTGGGTAAAGTCACCAGTGGCACTTTATCACCAACTTTAAACACAGCGATCGCTTTAGCCTATCTTCCCACACCTTTCGCCTCGATCGGACAGGCGATCGAAGTAGAAATCCGCGGCACTACCTACCCCGCTACCGTCGTTAAAAAACCCTTTTATAAAAGTAAAAGGTAGTGGTTTGTTTCAGCTAATTTGGTGTATTAGAAAAATGCTATAAATTCTATAATCTAAGACTTTAAGCCGAAATCTATAGCCCTATTTTAGCTGAAACAGTCCAGTAGGGTGCGTTAGCGCAGCGTAACGCACCAACCTAAAGCACCGAGAAAAAAGGAGCAATAATTTGGTGGGTTACGGCGAACACAAAATCAATACTAAACTGTAGCAGTTACCGTCGCCTAACCCACCCTACAGCTGAATCCTGAAAATGCAATCCGTAGACTTTACCACCCTCAGCGCCACTTGTGCCGAAATTGCCGCCACTTGGCTGCCTGCGAGACTAGAACAAGTGTATCAAATTGATCGCCAAACGATCGCCCTCTATTTACGAACCTTCGATCGCAAGGGATGGTTAATTATTTCTTGGCATCCCCAAGGGGCGCGGCTGCATATTGGTGATCCACCGCCAAAAGTCCCTGATACCTTCACTTTCAGCGATCAATTGCGTCATCAACTCAATGGTTTTGCGCTGACAAAATTAGCATTTGTTGCCCCGTGGGAAAGAGTCATCGATCTACAATTTGCCCAACGTCCCGATGATCCGGCCCTGGGGCATTTGTATATAGAAATTATGGGCAAATATAGCAATGTTATTTTAACTGCGGCTGACAATCAAATTGTCACCGTTGCCCATCAAGTCAATGCCACCCAGTCTAGTGTTCGCACCGTACAAACGGGACAAATCTATCAACTACCCCCCGTTTTATTGGCAACAGATCCCAGTTTAGAAGAATCCTTGAGCAGTTGGCAAGCTAGAGTTAGTTTAATCCCTAAAACTATCGAAAAACAGTTAGTTAGTACCTATCGTGGGGTGAGTCCAGTCATCGCTCGATCGCTGTTGCAAAAAGCCAAGATTAACCCGAAATTAAACACGGATAAGTTAGATAATACTGATTGGGAAAAGCTCTTTTCAGTTTGGCAAGAATGGTTAAAAATCTTGGAAAATAAAACCTTTCAACCCGGATGGACAAGAGAAGGTTATACGGTGATCGGTGGGGAGATACTGGCAGCGGCTAAAAATGTTCAAGAATTATTAAACCGTTATTATAGCGACCAAATTAATCAAGAAAGCTTTCGACAACTACAGCAAAAATTAAATCAAAAAGTCATCTCTTTACTGACTAAACTGCAAACTAAAGCGGCGGGATTTCAAACAAGACTAGCAGAATCTGCTCATGCCGATCGCTATAAAGAGCACGGGGATTTATTAATGGCAAATCTGCAGCAAATACAGCAGGGAATGAACGGCATTACTTTGGCAGATTTCCAGACAGGAACACCTGTAATTATTCCTCTCGATCCCGAAAGAAATCCCGTGCAGAATGCCCAATATTTTTATAAACAACATCAGAAATTAAAAAGGGCCCGGTTAGCGGTGGAACCTTTATTAGAGGAAGTGGTCAGTGAAATTAATTATCTCGAACAAGTGCGATCGAGTTTAAGTCAACTAGAAAATTATAGCAGCAGCGAAGATTTACAGGCATTAGACGAGATACAAGAAGAATTAATCCAACAAAAGTATCTAGAAAGCAATTACCAGCGTAATCGGACGAATAATAAAGAATCTGAACCCATGCGCTTTATTACTCCCTCTGGAGTAGAATTATGGATTGGCAGAAATAACCGTCAAAATGATCGGCTAACTTTTCGTAGCGCCAGCGATTACGATATCTGGTTTCATAGTCAAGAAATCGCTGGTAGTCACGTTTTACTCCGTTTAACCCCCGGTACAGTTCCAGAAGCCGCCGATCTGCAATTTGCCGCCGATTACGCCGCTTATTATAGCCGCGCTCGCCATAGTGAACAGGTTCCCGTCGTCTATACCCGTCCCAAATACGTCTATAAACCCAAGGGCGCAAAGCCCGGTATGGTGGTTTACAAACAGGAAACGGTAATCTGGGGCTGTCCTCAGAGGGTTGAGGATTACCGCAAAAAATAATTTTTTACCAAATTGTTTACTTTTTTTTACACAAAATGGGTATTGTCTGTTACAATTGTTACTAGAGAGACAAATGCAGTTCAGGCGCTTGGGAACGCAAGAACTATATTTCCTCGGATTACAACAACAAACAACAGCAAACCAGTGGTAGCAGCCGATAGTCGGGGGAAAGACACAAAAAACCGACTATTTAGGTGATATTAAAGCGACCACTGGTATTTTATCTTCACCTAACCGCTTCTGTCACTTTCCGTTTGATTGTTGAGAATATTGGCTCTATCTTTGGGATGAAAGAGGGATAGTTGGCATCCAGCTTTTTGTAAAGAAATTTAAACTTCACCCATAGTTAAGCCTCTTCAGCCTAAATAAACGACTAGAAACAGTTTTTTTCGGGAGGCCGGGTTTATCGAAAATTTGGGTTAAAACCCCGTCCTTTTAGGACGGCTTTGTGTTAAACTGATTGGTAAGCGGAAAATCAGATGTGTAGTCGTGACACGCGAACTGACCGTTGCCTTGTAGGTGTAGTCGGACTAGACATGAAGCTGTAAGACCAAAATTAGCTTTGCTAGTAGAGGCAGGATTCAGCCCAAGAATCTCCGCACTTTTAGGGCGGAGAGTGTCAAGGATAACCCATTAGGAACGATGAACTTTCAACAGACAGAGCTATATAAACGAATTCAGGCATTTGCCTTGGATTGGCCAGATAGTCAATTATCTTTCAGCCAACGATTAGCAAAAGATAACGGCTGGTCATTGGGCTATACTCAGAGAGTGATCGAGGAATACAAAAAGTTTATATTTCTAGCCGTTGCAGCAGGACATCCGGTCACGCCATCCGACCAAATCGATCAAGTTTGGCATTTACATCTGACCTATACGCGATCGTACTGGCAAGAGTTCTGTCCCAAAATTTTGCAAACCACATTACATCACGAGCCGACTCGTGGGGGTTCATCCGAGCAATTAAAATTTGGCAGTTGGTATAGCAAGACGCTAGAAAGTTACGAACAGTTTTTTGGACATATTCCTCCAATAGATATTTGGCCTAAACCCAAAGACCGATTCGGGCGAGATTTGCATTTTATCCGGATCAACACTCAACAAAGCTGGATTTTGTCAAAACCTAATTTCACAGTCTTCTTCAAACCACAACTGCGAAAAATAGGCATCTTTACCTTTTTAGTCTTGCTTTCACTGATGATAACTAGCTGTCAGATAATCTCCCAAATTCCTAACCCAATCAATTTTACAGGTTCGGAATTTTTAACCTTCTATATTTTCCTAGGAGTGATGGGAATCGCTTTGGCAGCCTGGCTACGTTTTTCACTGTGCCTAGTTAGCGCTAATACAAAGCAGCAACCTGATTTAAATACTTACGAGATAGCTTTCTTGGCGGGGGGCAATCATCGCATGATTATGGCCGCAATCACCAGTTTGGTAAAACAAGGCTATGTGGAGGTATTAAAAGAAGGCAAACTGGTGGTGACAGGAAAGATCGATCCTATTGCCGATCCTGTAGAAAAGGCGGTTGCACAAGATATTTTGGCCACTGATGGGGCAATTGAACAGGTTTTCCAGAATTCTACAGGAATGAAAGATAGCATTCGTTCCCGCCTAGAACAGCTTGGTTTGTTTCTGAGCGATGCCCAAGCATTCAAAGCGCAAATTTATCCATCAATGATTGTGGTTATTCTTCTAGGAATAGGCTTCTGCAAAATGGCTGTGGGAATTTCTCGCGATAAGCCAGTTGGTTTACTTCTCATCTGTATATTTGGGCTTCTAGTTTTGGGAGCAAGGTTTTTTGTCAAACCACAGCGCAGCCGTTATGGAGAGATAATTTTTAATGATTTAACAAATCGCTTACAACCTTTAAAAACAGCCAATAGCAGCGATTCTGAACTTGTACTTGCGGTCGCGTTGTTTGGAGCAACAGTTCTGATGGCCGATATGGCTTTAGCAGACTTGTATCAAATGCTGACTCCCACAGCCGCTGCTAGTAGCGGCAGTGATGGCAGCAGTGATGGCGGCAGTGGCGGCAGTGATGGCAGCAGTGATGGCGGCAGTGGCGGCGGTTGTGGCGGTTGTGGCGGTTGTGGAGGTGGTGATTGATTGAGTTCAAGACTATTAACAGCCGCTCGAGCGAAGCGTGATGCCGAACCGCGAACTCCGTTAAATTTGTCTGTTTTTAGCGGAAGTTCCCCCATAGAGATTCTGCCACAGCAGAGGTTGTCGCTTTTTGTCAAAGGGAAACTTCCGTTGAACATTCCCGCCACCGTAGCTCTGTTAATTTTTGCCTTAATCTCCTCTCTGGTTTGATTGCTTACTGCCATCAGCCGAAAAAACCCTCCTTGAACATGGAATTTTATCGCCTCTACTTAACCCGAACTCGGGTTAAATAGCCATTTTTCAGGAGAAAAGCTCTCAGGGCAGTGGGAAAGTCTGGATATTTGCCGATCGCTGTACTTTCGCCATAGATATCGAGACCCCAATCGGAGTTTTTATCGTAATTAGCGAGGAGAAATTGCCAAGCTTCTTCGTATTCTCCTAGGAGAATTTTTTGGGCGACATAACCAGCCAAAATGCCATTGACTTCGGCTTTTTCTTTTTTAGCTAACTGAAAGGCTCTCAACATTGCTGCTAAAGTTTTTCTTAATTTTTTGGGATATTTTCTAGTGACATCCGCTAATTTACCCTGTTGAAAAGTATAAATTCTCGAGGGAGGAAAAGAGGCGGCGTAGGAACTAAAAGCATATAAAAAAGCATTATCAACGGTGACAAATTCATAATTATTATCTCCATCTAAATCTTCAAAGGAACCACCACTACCATCTAAAAAACCCGTTTCTTCTCTAATAAATTTATCTTTTTGCCAAGTATAAATTACCAAAGATGTGCAGCAATGTGCGCCGCCGCTATAGGTGGAGACGATAATCTCATCGATGCCATTATTATCTAAATCTCTTAATTCGACATAGCCGGATCCAAAGGCACTATAGCCGCTATTTTCCTGATAAATTTGCTCGTTATAAAAGATTTGATAAGAAACATTATTAATATCATAATTATCATCAACTCTCTCGTTTAGGTCGATGGGTTGATAGCTAACTTTTACCTTAATTTTCCCCGATCTAACCACTTGATTTGTTAGGGTTTGACCGGTATCAAAATCGAGTTTAGTCACGGCTAAACTCGCAGCTGTATTGCCCAAAAATTGAGATAATAAGCAGAAAATAAAGCAAGTTTTGCTAATATCCATCGGCTAATTCACAGAGAGAGATTAATTTCAGTGTATCTTACTTATTCCTTCCGACAATCAGCCGTTAACTTTTCGAGAAAAACTATCTATTCCAAAGTTTTAACGCTCAAAACTTGGGGAGGTGTGGCATCGGGGGGATAGAGAAAATCGAGATTAATGTCGCGTCTGGCTCCGGGGGGAAGTTCCACCTGTACTAAAGCTTCTCCCTGTTGTCCTTCCCGTTGAACGAGATGGAAAAAACGTTCCTCGGTGCGTCCCAGAGCGTTACGATAGGTAACGCGCACTGCACCCCGGAAAAATACCGGTCCCTGGACGGGTTCAACAAATAGCAAGCGATCGAGATAATTGTCTTCTTTAATTGGGGTTTGAATACTCAAAGCCACCACCTGCGTTTTGCTAGTGTTGTTATATAGAGGTAAAGTCAGATAGTAGTGAACACCGTAGTTACCGTGAGCTTTGAAAGCCGTATCGGGATAACGCACTAACATGGGGGCGCTTTGAATTTGTCTGGTTCCGAAAGTAGCTGCTGTCACCGTACTTAAAGGATAGGCAAAAGCTTGACCGGGTTGAGGAATGGTGAGATTAATTCCCCCTTTGGGATCGACAATGCGGGTTGCCCATTCCGAACCGACAGAAATTCCGGCCACGCGACCATAAAAATTTCTTCTTCCAGGGAACCATTGATCGGGGGGAGTGGGGGGAAAATCGCGAGGAGCGGCTAAATCACCTCTAACTAATAGGGTACGCCATTCCTCTAGGGTAGGGGGACGAAAGGTTTCTATTTCCCGATCTTCGATTTTGACTTTTTGGGGAACTTCGTAGAGGGCTAAATTGGCCATATAGACAGGGCCATCGCTGTAGAGACGTAGGAGGGTCGAGCGGGCGCTACTTCTGGGGATAACCAGATCGAATAGCATCCGACTTTGGCCTGGGGGAATGACGATCTGGGTGGGAAATTGGGTATCATGGCGACGACGCATGATATCGCTGGCTAAACGGGAACCGGGACCGGAAAAAACCCGGCCATTGGGATCTTCCACCAGAGAGGGTAAATCGACAAAAGGGGCATCGGCGGAGGTGACGTAACTGACTCCTTGTAGGATGCGGATAACGAGGTTTCTGGAGGTGGGATTAGTAACGATCAGGCCCTGGTGCAGGTCGCGATTGGGATCGGTTTGACGGGCGATGTGGTGGGTGAAAACGTCAAAACGTCCTTGTAGGGGATGATTGAGATGGGCTACGGGATAACGTTTTCCTTTGCCGGGGAAAGTGGAGAGGAGAATTCCCTCTTTTTCTACGACTTCGGGACTATTGCTATTAAAAACCAGCACATCATTTAGTTGACCGGGCAACTGACGCACTTCCTGATATTGGGTGATTAATTTCCTCTCTATCTGGGGCAAGACCGAGGCGGACTGAGCTAAAAGAATAGTGGGTAAGAAAGAAAGCATGGAGATTCTATATTTATAGGATCTAATTAAGGGTGAGTCGATGGAGAGATGAAGTTATACAACAATATAGGCGAGTGTGTCCGGGCGATCGATAAAGAATCTTAATATATTTTTCAGGCCTGATCAAGCCATGTCAGGGGTGATGTGATCTAGGGGCGGTTTTCTGGGTTAGCAAGGGAGAATAACCCTTGCTATTGCCGATTTTAGCCTTTAAGTTGACAATGACCGGTAACTGCTCACCCTAGCTTTAAATTTCGCCGCGAATTTCTTCGACTATGCCATCTCTAAGGACGAGTTCTACATTCATTTTTGCCACTAAGTTATCGCCTTTTTCGACACGGAAAAAACTTTCTAGTTGTGCTTGGGCGACTTCTTGATTGAGTTCCAAGAGTTGTACCTGTTGCAATTGTTGCAGATACTGGTTTTTTTGTTCGAGAAACTCACTTTTCTGTTGATTGACTTGGATTTGAATATTGTCAATCTGTTGGGCAGCCGCGGGGGGTAAGGGGATCAGACTCTGACGCTGAATTTCTGCGATCGCTCTTTGGCCTTGGGTTTCTAATTGTTGAATTTGTGCGTCAATTTGAGCCATTTGTGCTTGTAATTGCTGTTGTGCTTCTTCTTTCCAGCGCGGAGTCACGATGACTTTAATTGTCACCGGGCGCTTCAGTAATAAACTGGTTTGTGCGTCATCCATGATTTGCTTATCCTAAAAAGGTCTTTTTGTCAAGGGGTTAGGGAATATTTGCCAGAAATATTTACTTGGCAAACATCTCGTTAATCATATCGCGATAGCGTTGCGTTACTACCGGTCGTTTAATCTTTAAAGTTTGGGTCATCATGCCGTTTTCTTGGGAAAAAGGCTCTAAAATTAACTCAAAGGTTTTAATCTGGTCATCGGCACGATAACTGGGCCGATTTCTTACCTCGCGCTTTAATTCTTGTTGGTAGAGATCTAAGACTTTTTTGCTGTAGAGATCGCTAGAAAGAATCGTTGAGCGATCGCTGTAAAAATCGGGTAAATTTAAGGATATTTTCTGTTCTTGGGCCCAATTGGCCAGTATATCAAGATTAGGCACGATCAAAGCCCCCAAAGCTTTTTGATCCTGTCCCACTAGCATAATTTGGGAGATAAAGGGACTGCGTAAACAAGCATCTTCAATCGGTTGCGGTTCGATATTTTCACCATTGCTCAAAACAATTGTATCTTTGGCCCGTCCGGTTAAAACTAAATCCCCGGCAGCGGTTAACCAACCAATATCACCGCTATCAAACCAACCATCGGGAGAAATCGCTTTTTCGGTTGCTTCTGGTTTTTTATAATATCCCTGCATCACCTGCGGACCACGAATCAAGACTAAACCGTGTTTTTCTGTCGGTAAGACTTCTTTGCTGTGTAAATCGACAATACAGATTTCTGTCTGAAAGACGGGACGACCGGCAGACCCGCGCAGGTTATGATCGATACGACGGACGGTAGCGACGGGAGAAGTTTCTGTCAGTCCATAACCAACTAAGATCGGGATTCCCGCAATCTCATAGAAAGTATCTAGATGTCTAGCTAAGGAACCACCGCCACTAACGAAGATTTTAACTTTATTTCCCACTGCTTGGCGAATTTTGTTATAAACTAGCTTGTCACCGATGGCATGGAGGGGATAGAGTAAGAGGGATTGAATTCTTGCTTTTAGTCTTTCGATCCCGGAAGCGTGAAGGTGATCTAGACTGAGATTATCGGCGATACGTTTAGCAATAACGTACTTTTCCGACTTTTCTAGAAAAAATCGCACCAATTTCTGTTTTTTAGCCGGTTGTTCGCTAAATTGTTTTTGGATACCCTCGTAAAGAGATTCCCAAAGACGGGGAACTCCCACCATTAATTGGGGACTAAATTGCTTTAAATCCTGCTTAAAAGTGCGAATACTGGTATAAATCTGGGTGCAACCCTGAGCTAGACTGAAATACTCACAACTGCGCTCGTAGGAATGCCATGAAGGTAGTATACTTAAAACTCGATCGCCGGGAGCCGGTTGAAAGATAGCATTTAAGTTGCGTACCTGATGCAGCAGATTACCGTGACTTAACATCACCCCTTTTGGTTGTCCCGTCGTCCCCGATGTGTAGATGAGGGTAGCCAGATCATTTTCGCTCTTGGTGATGGGTTTAAGGGTGTTCTCAGCCCCGATCGCCATTAGTTGCTTGAAATTTAAGGTCTGCACGGAAATCGCCCCAGTAGCGGGGTCTTCGTCGGTGAGCAGCACGATTAATTTCAGGGGCAATTCAGGGATTTTCGCCAGTAATTTCCCTAAAGTTTTGTTATTTTCGACAATCAGCGTCTGACTGTCACTATCGGCCAGAATATAGGCTAATTCCTCTGCATCTGCTTGAGCAGATCGTACCGCATTGGCGGCCCCGGCTGCCATGGAACCTTGATCGGCAATAAACCACCGGGGACTATTATCGGCAAATAAAGCGACATTTTCGGTTTCTGTGACTCCTAATGCTTGCAAAGCGGCGGCAAATTGCTGAATTTGTTGATAAAGTTGCCGATAGGTGAGAATTACTTCCGGTTTACTGTGGGGATCCTGTAGGGCGATAATATTGGGGAAACGTTGGGCAACTATTGACCAAACTTCGGGTAAAGATTGAATATTTGAATAGTCAATTAGGGTTGTCATAGCAGTAGTTATAGAGGGTTACAAGGGTAATAACATATAGATTAACCATTCGAGGCTCTTTTTGCTGGTTCTCCTAGACAGTATTTCAACAGGTATCTAGTCCTGCAAAGTTAATTTCCTAGTCGAGACTCGGAGAGTGGAGACTTTTCGGTTATCAGTCAACAGTGAACAGTAATCAGGGAATGTACTGTTACTTAATACTGCTTACTGATTACGGAAAAGGCTGACAGCTTAGATGTATAATTAATTTTGCTTAGGTACTTAATATAGTTGTAACTAGCAGAAAAAACGATGATTGCTTTATCTAACTATAATAATCTCACTCCAGAAGAATATCTTCAGTTTGAAGAAAAAAGTCCCATTAAACACGAATATATCGAGGGACAAATTTACGCCATGGCAGGAACGACGGATACTCATAATATTGTTTCGGGGAATATATACACAATTATTCGTAATCATTTGCGGGGTTCCGATTGTCGGGTTTATTTTACCGATTTGAAAGTCAGATTAGAGAAACGCAATCACTTTTATTATCCTGATATTCTTGTCACCTGCGATGACAGAGATAGAGAAACTGCTACCTACAAAAGTTTTCCTAAATTGATTATTGAAGTTCTCTCCGATTCCACAGAAGCTTTTGATAGGGGTGATAAATTTA
>VYKV01000086.1_pt1 | contig 35067 bp, 26 predicted proteins | sample 5114461 | NCBI WGS metagenome assembly VYKV01 (sample SAMN12291816, study PRJNA351875) | freshwater metagenome | isolation source: freshwater lake | place: USA: Michigan, Gull Lake | collected 2011-07-05 | reverse complement strand
CTATTCTAGCACGCTAAGAATTGAGTTGTCAATCGTGCTTCGCTATTTCTATGCTGGTCGGCTTTTCATCTCCGAGGTAAAACCGAGAGCCTTCAAGCCGACATTTCAGGTAAACGGTTTTGAAGTCATCGTTAATTCTCCAATCCGATTCTAATTCCATTGACTACTATTTTAGCTTCTAAAACTCGACCTAACTGCTCTGAGAAATCCTCCTCTGCTTCTTGAATATCTTCATAAGATAACTCATCCTCCCTGTAATATACTGGACAGTTGCTTGCATCCGCCGTCTAGTGTTGTCAGCAAATAATAAATACTTGTTAAGTATAGCAAATATTGCAATAGATATGATATTATCGGGAAATAATTTCATCCTTTCCCTAATCAGTTCAATCCCATTATTATCCTCCAATGCTTATCTGAATTGCCATGAAACCGCAATTATTGAAACTTTGCCTAATTTTATCCCTATTTCCCCTAATTTTCTCCCTCGTATCCTGTCAAAACCAGCAACCTCAAGATCGTGGAATTACTATTACCACAAATCAGTCACAAAGTCAACAAAAACAACGACGCACAGCCTTAGTTATTGGAAATGCGAGTTATCAGGATAATCCTCTCAAAAACTCGATTAATGATGCAGAAGCGATGGCGAATGCGCTTAAAGATGTTGGTTTTGATGTTATTTTGCTGGAAAATGCTGATTTAAAGCAGATTGAAAATGCTATTGACACATTTCACCACCAACTTAAGGCAGGAGGAGTGGGATTATTTTATTATGCGGGACATGGTACACAAGTGGATGGGGAAAATTATCTTATTCCGGTAAATGCGAAGCTGGATGTGGCAGAAGATGTGCGCTATGAGGCGATTCCGGTAGGAAAAGTCTTAGCTAGGATGGAAGATGCGGCAAATCAGATGAATATTGTCATTCTTGATGCTTGTCGCAATAATCCCTTTGCTCGAAAATGGCGCTCTAGTCAACGGGGTTTGGCTCCGATACAATCAGCTAGGGGTGCCTTGATTGCTTTTGCGACGGAACCAGGAGGGGTTGCTGCTGATGGAGAGGGGGAAAATGGGTTATATACGTCTTTTTTATTAAAGCATCTGAAAACACCGAATTTAGATGTGGAGTTGATGTTTAAACGGGTACGGGAGGATCTTGTACAAGCTACTCAAAATAAGCAAGTTCCTTGGGAGTATTCCTCTTTGGTGGGGGATTTTTCTTTTAATCCTGTTACGGTAGCACAATCATCTCAACCTAATTCTACCACTGCTGAAACCTATTTTAAGCAAGGGGAAGACTACCGTAATAATAATCAATATGATAAAGCGCTCGCGGCATATACTAAAGCCATTGAAGTTAATCCTCAATATGCTGATGCTTACTTGGATCGAGGAATTGTTTACTATAATTTAAAAGAATATGATAAAGCAATGGCAGATTATAATAAAGTTCTGGAAATTAATCCTCAAGATGCTTATGCTTACCATAATCGAGGATTGGTTTACTATAATTTAAAAGAATATGATAAAGCAATGGCAGATTATAATAAAGCCATTGAAGTTAATCCTCAATATGCCGAAGCTTACGGTAATCGAGGGAATGTTTACGATGATTTAAAAGAATATGATAAAGCAATGGCAGATTATAATAAAGTTCTGGAAATTAATCCTCAATTTGCCGAAGCTTACAATAATCGAGGAATTGTTTACTATAATTTAAAAGAATATGATAAAGCAATGGCAGATTATAATAAAGTCATTATAATAAAGTCATTGAAATTAATCCTCAAGATGCTGATGCTTACTATAATCGAGGAATTGTTTACCATAATTTAAAAGAATATGATAAAGCAATGGCAGATTATAATAAAGCCATTGAAATTAATCCTCAATATGCTTATGCTTACAATAATCGAGGATGGGTTTACTATAATTTAAAAGAATATGATAAAGCCATTAAAGATTATAATAAAGCTCTGGAAATTGATCCTAAAGTTCCTTCTGCTTCTAATAACAAAAAGTTAGCCGAGGAAGCAAAAAGAAATCAATAAGCATCTGAAGGAGTATAACAATATAAAGCACTAACACAATTACATTATTTTTATTCTCCATGCCTTTAAGAAAAAATCAAAATCAGGGATTAAAACACCAAAACAAAATATTGATCTAATCAAAGAACGCCTGAAAAAAGCACAGGAGATTGCCAAAGAGCAACAATAAATACCAAAAAGGGGATAAATGATTATGACAGAATATACTATTAGTTCAGGAAACATTTTTGAAGACTTAGGCTTGGCTAATGCTGAAGAAAAACTCGCTAAAGTCAAGCTGGCTTCAGTGATTTATGATCTGATTACTGAAAAAGGATTAAACCAGCAGGAGGTCAGTCAAATTTTGGGAATTGACGAGGCTAAAATTTCTAACTTAAAAAATGGCAGATTGCAAAAATTTTCTCTTGAGCAGATGTTTAGCTTTCTAGTAGCATTAGGTCAGAATATAGAAATCTTAGTCACTCCCCAAGCCGTAGCAAACTCTGGTGTAAGTATCCAGGTCATGTATCGAAATAAATCCTAATCTAAGTGCGATCGCTGATCTCGTAAGGTGTGTTAATATTAGTGTAACGCACCAGCCAACTTTCAAGAAAGGACTAACCGTAATGTCATCAATTATTACCGAAGAAAAAACCAAAGAAATCCTAACCGAGATCCTCATTGAAATGATGCAAAACAAACGGGAACTATTTTATGAAATTGTTATCGAAGCTCTAGAAGATATTGGTTTAGCTAATGCTATTACGGAAGGATTAAATGGTGAATTTGTTCCAGAAGAAGAAGTTTTTGCTATTCTCAATGGAGAAGCTGAATGAAAATTCAATTTGTAGCCAAATTCTCCAAAGACTTAAGAAAATATAGCATAGGTGCCTTACCTATGACAAGCTAAAATTTTATCTGAGTCATTATCTAAATTATCTATTACACGATTTGGTTAATTTTCTAGAGGTAATCATGAAACTATCTCAATTAGCGACTACTGTAATTATTGCTCTAACTTCAAGTCTCTTTAATCCTTTTCATTATGGCAATTTCAATCCTTTAGGTATTGCCTCAGTTTTAGCAGAGGATGTTTATGTTAATCAACCACAACGTCCTAGAACTCTTTTTAATTCAATGAGTTTATCTGATGCAGCAGATCTACTAGATTTTATTGGAGGTTTAGTTCATCAAAGCGGACCAGTAACTGATTATGATTATACATTTCCTGGTTCAGAAGCGGACAAAAAAGCTATTATTGAGGATTTGGAAAAAATTGAAAACTTATTAGAAAAAGATGGAGACCAACCTAGATTTCCCTTTGCACCAAAATTAGGTAGATGGAATCAGATGTGGAGTTCGATATGTTCAGTCTATGTTGAGCTTAAAGAATGGGATAAGGCCATTAGTGCTTGTCATCATTACTTAAATGATGAAGCACCTTTCGAGTTGACTCCTCCTGATATTTCTCAAAATAGTAATATTGTAAGAGCTTTAATGGCTCTTGGTGATGTTTATGTTGGTGCGGGAAAATACGAAGATGCTATTAATTATCTTAAACAAGGTTTAAAGTTAACTGAACGAGGAGAATCATTAAAAGATGGACATGGAGTAGGTGATTATTACTTATTCTTACAGAGAATAGCAAGAATATATTTCAAATTAGGCAACTATTCAGAATCAGTTAACTACTATCGACAAGAATTAGATGAAGTCTTAAAAAATGGAAATGGGTATATCTTTCAAGATGGTTATCAATCGGTTTATTTCTCGATTATAAGTGCGATTAAGCAAGATATGGCATTTGCTTTGCTTAATCAAGGAAATTTAGAGGAAACTGAAAAAGCATTTATGGAATCAATGAACAATGATGAAAAAGCTTGGCAAATAGAAATTGAACGCACAATAAAGTTTCAGGGACAGTATAGTGGATTTTCATCACATGGAGAGGTATTTGGCGTTTCTATATATCCTTATGGTTTACAAGAATTAAAAGTCAAGCAAGGTAAATATAATGAAGCTCTGGAGTTTGCAGAAAGAGGAAGAAGCCGCATTCTTTCTTATTTAATGTCTGAGGAACTTCATACATCTATAACTATTCCAGAAATTCAGCAACTTGCTAGAAAGAAAAATGCGACAATTGTTAAATATTCTTGGCTTCAAAAGCCTGTTTTAAATACTTCAAGGGGTTATGCTTATGAAGTAGATTATTCTCCTAAACTCTATATCTGGGTGATTCAACCTAGTGGCCAAATTAATTTTTCTCAAGTTGATCTTTACCAACCATTGAACTCTCAACAAACTCAAGTAAATTCATTTGCAAGAGGAATTAATCTCAATTCTAATTCTTCTATTAATTCTAAGTTGTTGATTCCTTTGGGAATTTTATTTATAGGAATTTCCTTGAGCTATTTCTTATTACGTCATCGTAAACCCTTAATGATTGTAGGAATTGTAGCTAGTGGGTTAACATCTTCTTTCTTATTTTTTCAACAAAATCAAACCCCTTCCTTGAATATTGACGGTAAAGGTTTAGTCCAACTCACTCAACAAACTTTTGCAACTGTCAGAAGTAATAATCGAGATACCCTATCTAATGCTGTGACAGCAAAAACCTGTCAAGATCAAAACCAATGCTTAGACAGATTATCTCAGATTCTCATTAATCCAATTGCCAAATTTTTACCTAAAAATCCAGAAGAATCCGTTATTTTTATCCCTGATGGAGAACTCTTTAGAGTTCCTTTTGCTGCTTTAAAAACTGCTGATGGAAAATATCTCATAGAAAAGCATCCAATCCAGATTTCTCCCTCTATTCAAACCCTACAACTAATTGATCAAGAATCTAGTAACAATACCTTAAATCTTACCTCAAATGCTCTAATTGTTGGAAATCCTACCATGCCTAAAATGGAAAATGGTCAACAACTTCCTGCTTTACCCGGAACAGAAAAAGAAGCAGAAGCCATTTCTCAAATGTTAGGAACTCAACCCCTAATTGGTGAACAAGCGAATATACAAAATGTCACCGGACAAATGCCTAATGCTGATATTATTCACCTAGCAACTCATGGTAATGATCAAGCTATCGCTTTAGCCCCTGCTAACGGACAATCTGGCTTTTTGAGTGGAGAAATTTATGGGATGCACTTACGCGCTAATTTAGTTGTTTTAAGTGCTTGTGATACAGGATTAGGAGATATTACCAGTGATGGAGTTGTAGGTATAGCAAGACCTTTTATGGCAGCAGGAGTCAAAAGTGCAGTTGTTTCTTTATGGTCTGTTCCCGATGCAGCAACTTCTGATTTAATGATCGAATTTTACAACAATCTTAAAACTAAACCCAATAAAGCCCAAGCTTTACAACAAGCAATGTTAACTATTATGAAACAACACCCTGAACCCGTTAACTGGGCTGGATTTATATTAGTTGGAGAAGCAGAGTAAGCGATTACTGGAAGGTGTCCTAGAAGATCAATACTTAATATCCTTGTTCCAAGGGTCTGCCTTGGAATACGATCTCGCTGGGGGGATTATTTCAGGAGCCACCCCATAGGGAGAGCCACCAATTCACAGAATAACCTGATTATGGTTTGGGGGTCATTCTGCCAATTAGGGACTCTCCCCGGCAGGTTGAGCTAAAAATTAACGACGGGGTACAGAAGCCTCGATGTTAATATTCATAGCGGAGACTCTTGGTACAGGATTGCCTTTGGCGCTACCGAGACCCCGGGCCATAGCCAAGAAGCTGGAAGGATCGCCAGCTTTGGGTTTTTGCTCTTGGGGAACATAGCGACGGACAGCATTCTGCCAAACGATTTGGGGGAAGCCCAAAATACCACGATAGTAGCCATCGTAGCGAGGCGAGGTGATGTTGAATGGACGCTCACCGATTTCGCGGCTGGCCAGGGTGCGACGACGTTGGTAGGGAACGGTATCATAACCAAAGCTTTGCAGATACTCGTCACTGTTGAGCAGTTGTTCGACAAAACCTTGAATACCTTTGGTGGCAACGACAATCGACCAAGCAATTTTTTCTCTTTCGCTATAGACATCGCGACCGAGAACTCTTTGTACTACCTGTTCGACAAAGCGATAGTTGCTGTTTTTCTCGTAGAAGCTGTTATAGAAGGTTTTCGATAACAGTAGGCCACGAATGAAATCCCGCACCGATAATTGTCCATTGCGTAATTGGGATTCGAGGAAAGGTTCCCGATCCCATTTAAAGGCATGGAAGAAAATCTGACGGTAAGCGGCTTCGATTAAATCGTCCAGGTCGGTAGGGGAGAGGACATTTTCCGTCGTGTAAACTCTCGGTTTTTCGTCTCCACCGACATCATAACCAGCTACCCGCACGTTTTGGGACTTGGGGGCGTAATTTAAAAGAGGAATGGCCAAGGGTAAACCTCCGTATCCTTAGAAATGCTTAAAAAACTTTCCTCATAATGATAAGGGAGTAAGTGCCAACTAGAAAAGAAATATTAAAAATTCTTACAATTGTTAAGAAAACTTGTTTACCATCCAGGGTGTTGGGAGCGCCGGAGCAGGGAGCGCCGGAGTGGGGAGCGGGGAGAAAAAAGCTGATGACTGATGACTGATGACTGATGACTGATGACTGAATTTACCAGCCACTAATCGAATAGGATGACGGTTCGGGGGAATCACTGGAGACTGACTCCGATGACTGATTGCGGGATTCAGCACAAAAAGTGGCAGTATTAAAACCGCCAAAACGTTGAACTGTGCTAGTGCGGAGACGTAAATCGGCATCGGCAAACCAAAAACGCTCGATCGAGGTCATAGTTTCGTATTCTGTAATTAAGACTAAACCTTCCTGTTCATCAATGTGATAACGGCCCGCCACGGGAACGATTTCCGCATAACCTCGCTCCCGCAGGAGAACACCAGCTTGGGGATTATCTTCATCGGGAATTAGCGCAAAAACGGTGGTTCCTTGATGATTTTCGTCTTCTTTGTCCCACTGCATTGAACCATCCCAACTGACAAAGGCACCCCCCACAGTCTTAGCGGGATCGACTTCGTGCATTTCACAGATAGCGACAATTTTCGGGTTATCGGCGCTTAAAGCTTCCACATAAATCTCGGAATCGCCGGTTTCTGAGCGTCGAAAGGGTAAATGATGGGTAGTGCGCTGAGATTTCCACTGTCCCGCACTTTTCTGAAAAAAGGTCATCCCGTCCATAGTTTTTATCCTCTATTTTTTCCATTTATTTTAACGCCATCGTCGTTATTCTGTAACCCTTGTCCCCCTCTGTGTCTCATTCATCCCCAAAATAATCATGATCAATTCTCTTGATTTCATAGATTTCTTTGGTCGATACACCTAAGTTATAATCAATCATCAATTGACCTAATTCTTCCCCATCAATCAGCACTATTTTTATCTCATTTCTGGGGGCATATTCTAAAGCCTCTTTGGTAAAATAGGAAGTGGTAATGAAAATACCTTTTTTGGCTCCTTGTCCCGCTAATGCCCCGACAAATTTCTGGATTTCTGGACGACCAACGGCATTATTATCAGCCCATCTTTTGGCTTGAATATAGATTATATCTAAACCGAGTCTATCTTCTTTTATGATCCCATCAATCCCTTGATCACCGCTCCTACCCACCGCTTTACCAGCATCTCTAATCGAGCCACCATAACCCATTTTTACCAGTAATTCTACTACTAATTTTTCAAAATCATCTGGGGATAATTTTCGCAGAATAGAGAGTAAGTCTGTCGCTAATGCTTGACGAATTTCTTGATAGGAGTTTTCTAGTAATTCTTCTGGTGTTTGTTCTTGCTCAGAAGCTGATAAATTGCTGTCAAGAGTAATAGTTTCATTTTGCTTATTGACTCGATTGAATTTTTGAAATTCGGGAAACTGTCTCAGAAATTTTGTATCAATTCGAGCAGGATTTTGAGATAAGATTTCTTTTCCTTTCTCAGAAATTACAAAAGTTGCCCTTTGGGGTGAGTCAATTAATCCCGCTTTCTTTAAATAGGTTTTTGCCCAACCGACTCGATTATCAAAAATTTCTTGTTGACCACTGGGAACCATCTCTTTTCTTTCTGCTTCCGTGACTTGAAACTCTCTGGCCAAGGCTTCAAGAATTTCTCGATATTTATAAACTTTGCCATCTGCAAGTATTTTTAATAGCGGCAACATAATCGATTGAAAATCGGGAATAGGCATAGTTCAGATGAAAAGCGGGGTCAGTCATTACAATTATACAGCAACAAGCTCCAAGAATTTAGATAGATAATAATACACCTAAAGTTATTAATAATCAAGAGGCATTCCTAAGGAATTTGAGAGAGAAATTATCGCCATTGATAATCGTCTTGATACTCCAATAATTCGATTTTTCTGCCATTGGGAGCGTTGACATAAATAAGCTGTTGACTATCTAAATTACTTGTTAAGACTGTCTATGAGCGCTGGAGATGCGGAGCAGGGAGAGCTTTTTTTGTGATAGCTAAAAAACCCCCTATCCCTGCTATTCATACAAAATCTCATCAAAACAAGCTTCTCCCACACTCGATAAAGTTCTAGCGGCAGCTTTATCGGTTTTCGACTTCTGCACGAGGATGCGGAATTGCTGTAGATTGTAACGAGCTTGGAATTTTTTAATCGTGCAGTCGCATAGGTCTTTTGCCACATCAGCAGCTAATCCCTCCGCGCGCGCTCTTTGTAAACATTCTTGACGATAACTGTCGAAAGTCGTGGCAGTATTAGAACTTTGGCTAAGGTAAACGGCATTATTAGCCTGTAATGGAAAGTATAAAGCCAATAAACCGATAAAAGTTAGTAAATATCTTTTATTTCTCATCATAATTGCTTTTTAAAGCCTGAAATACCCCACTAGATTAGAGAACGGCTGCATAAATTATAGATCGATCGCTCAACTCTTGGGTTCCACTCTTGGCAAACTGCCAACTGTTATGCTATGATGGATATTTATTGATCGGCGCCATCGCCAAGTGGTAAGGCAGAGGTCTGCAAAACCTTTACCCCCAGTTCGAATCTGGGTGGCGCCTTGGAAAATGTCGGCAATCTTTTCCTGATTGCCTTGTCTAATTGAAGGTTTACCAAGGTTTTACTTGATAGGCTGCCACTAGATAACGAAAAATATACTCAACTATCTCTAAATAATTCTCGGTAGTTTCTAGAGACTCACCCCACACCGTCACGCCATGGTAAGAAATCAGTAAAGCGGGAATTTCTGGGGGGAAAGTTGAGAATCTACTTTCTATTTCTGCGGCAATTTTCGGCACATCGAGATAGTTAGCAAAAACCGGCATAAATACTTGAGGATTTTCTACCCAAATACCTAAACCTTTCAACATTTCTAAGGGAGGTAACGATAACTTGTCCTCGCGAGCAAAACGGGAAACTAAATTCGCTTCCACCGAGTGGACATGATAACAAGCTTGTGCTTGGGGAAAGAGGCAATAAATCACCTGATGAATGCTAGTTTCGGCCGAAGGACGATTATCTCGATGAGCTAATTCTCTGACTTTTCCCGTCAGATCCACGCGCACAAAATCCTCTTCTGTTAGTTTACCTTTACTTTTGCCACTGGCAGTAATCCAAAAACTATGATCATCAACTTTAGCGGATAAATTACCCGCCGTGCCAAGCATCCAACCCAGTTGATAAAATCTTCGGGCAGCTGCCACTAGAGACAGACGAGGATCGCTCATGGTTTTTAGAAATATGGTGGATAGGTATCGACCTATTATAACAAGTTGAAGCGAGCAGACGACCCACTCGCCAGCAGATTTGGTGAGGATGTCAATCTGGATAATCTCGATCAAAACTAAACCCAAGGCAGAATAGAGCGGGAATGTGTTAGGTTAAAGATAATTGCAGCTTTGATGAATCGAGGGTTGAGCCGTGAATAACAACTTTTTCCGCAGCTATTCTGTCAATGATTCTGGTTTGGGTTGTTTCTTATCTTTGATTTTAGTCGGATTGTTGTTAGGCTCGATCGGACTGGGTTGGTTAGTCAATAGTTTTTTAATTCTCGTGGCATTCCTAATAATTTCTCCTGTGATTGCTTGGGGGATTTTTCGCTGGTGGTTGCGACGCAATTTAGTTGAAGATAGCTGTCCCGTCTGTAGCTACGAATTTACGGGTTTTAATCGCACGGAATGTCAATGTCCTAACTGTGGTGAACCGTTGAAAGTGGAAGGGGGTAAGTTTATTATTCTCACCCCTCCCGGGACGATCGATGTACAAGCGATCGAAGTACCTACCGGACAGTTGGAAGATTAAGGTCAAACCATTACCATCTAGGCACGCGCACCAAACTGAAAGCGGGGGATCTGAATTTTAACAATAACAGCAGTCCCAACAGGTGAATTGACCAATGAGCGAGAATTAAGCCCCAAATAATTGCGAAAATTAAACTACTAACGGCAAGAGCTTTAAAAATATCATTATCGGTCTTTTGATGCCAGAGAAGACTAAGGAAGGAAAGCAGTAGGAGTAGAAGCGGAAAAAGTGGGGAGAACATGGGGATCACCATTGGGTGAGGGGACTGTCTTCACATCCATAGCCTATCATTTTCCCTTTACGGCTACGGGTAGCAGCGGCTACATTCCCCCCCTATTTGTCATAAATCTTTAGAATCAAATTAAAAAGTTTACAAGCCAATCTTTTAGTATAAAGGTGGCGCGACAATCATCCTCATTGTAACGCAAAATAGCCGCCAATAAAGTCCGATCTCCTGTTTTTAACCACTGGTCATACCACCAAACGCATTGATCCCCGCTTACTCCTCGATCGCGCCATTGAAAGCCAATCCAGTTAGCGAGGGATTTTAAAGAATAACTTTCCACGGGAAAAGTTACCGAATTAACTACATGATAGTGCAGATCAAAACAGCGAGAAACTAACTGATTAATCAAAGAAGAAGGAGTTTTATAAAGATAACCTAATCGCTTAATTGTTTCTACTTCGTACTCAGAAAAGTGAAAAATTGGTGCTTGATAATCCTGCATGACTAAGGTTAAAAATTCCTGCCAAATCCTGCCTTCATCTTCCGGCTTTTCTGCCAAAAAGGGATAAAATTGCTGGGTATTAACTCGATAATCAACCCGTAAAATCCCCAAAAGATAATCTAAATTCTGTTCTGGTTCCGCTTCGATGTCAAAATAAAATTCAATCTCGGCCCTCGGTAGGGGGGACAAATAAGCAGTTTTCCCGTTGCTTTTGCGAAAGGCCCGATTTTCAATAATTGCTTGGGCCTGTAATTGTAACTGATTAGCCACCTCTACCCCCATCCCCTCCCCCATACGGGTAGGACAGGTAAGCGCAAGGGATGCCATGGTGGAAACCCCCAAAGACTGTAAAAATTGGTAACGACTAGGAGTCACCCCCGGGACTAAAGAAAGATGTTGACTCGCTTGAGCAATACCATAACAGTGACTATACCAATGACATAAACTGCAACGCTGACGCGAGATAAAAACTTCTGGTTCTTGCCGATTAATCACCATTTCGCCGAACTTTTTGATTATTTCCTCTAGTTTAGTTAACCAGAGATTCAATTCCACCCGATAGCGATTATGACGACGTAGGACAATTTCCCCATAACTGGGAAAAACTCCCTGCATACTGGCTAATAAATAGGCGTAAAAAGTAGCCAGCATTTTATATTCAGGCTTAGGACGGCGACCGAGTTGAATATTGAGGGGATAATAAACCCAATCGCCAAATTTCGACTCTCCTGCCTGTTTAATTAATAAATGCGGGGAACCGGTTAAAGAGACGGGATAGGCAGATTGTAAAAGGACTCCGTGATAAATACAGGGTACACCCCGACCCATCAAAGCTTCCGTTTCCCTAGCGGCGGCCAAAATATCAGTGCTGGGGGTAGTCAGGGAACAATAATCGGGATAGGAGTCTTGCAGGACTTTTTTAACGTGACTTTGACTCTCTCGGCGCAATTTAAGCAAAAAATCGCGCTCAGGGTCTTTTTCTTGGCTATTGCCGTAGAGATTTAAAAATGCACGGCGTTGACAACGTTGGTAGTCTAGAAGTAGATCATCGGTCAGTAGCATTCTATACAAGGAGAAAAGTTAAGCTTTCCTGGACCAGTGAAGTAAAGTAAAAAATAATAAACTAAAAAAAGAAAATATTCCCAAGTATGTTTCCTCTACTTTAATACTATTGTGACAATTGCGACTTAATCCGTCGATAGAATTCAGCCGTCGGTCGTCAGGAAGTGGGGAAATGGGGAAATGGGGAATTCAACTAAAACCCTAAAACCCCAAAACCCAACACCTTCTAACTGATAATTGATAATTGATAACTGATAACTGACCCCCCATCTTGCCGCTTATGCAGAATTTAGACGAAAATACCCTCGATTGCGCCGTTAGTAAACCGGATTTAGCCGAACAAAGACAGGAATTTCGGGGACTTAGCAATAAAGTTTATTTTAATTTCGGTGGTCAGGGAACCTTGCCCAAGGCGGGATTAGAGGCGATTATCGATGCCCATAATTTTCTCCAACAACAGGGGCCTTTTTCAGGACGGGTAAACGATTGGATTACCGGAAAAACGGAACTTCTCAGGCAAGAAATGGCTCAGGAATTGGGAATTAGCCCTAAGAATCTCTCTATCACCGAGGATGTCACTGTAGGCTGTAATATCGCCCTCTGGGGAGTTGATTGGCAAGCGGGGGAACATATTTTACTAACCGATTGTGAACACCCCGGAATTATCGCCACGGTTCAAGAAATTGCCCGTCGTTATCATCTGGAAATCTCCACTTGTCCTATTCGGGAAACTTTAAACGGCGGCAACCCGATAGAAGTGATTTCCGCCCATCTACGTCCAAAAACTAGGGTTTTGGTGGTTAGTCACGTTTTGTGGAATACTGGACAGGTTTTACCCCTCAAGGAAATCTCGCAACTTTGTCATGATAATTCTGTCACCGAAAAACCCGTTTTAGTGGTGGTGGATGCTGCCCAATCCGTGGGTTGTTTGCCCTTGGATTTAAGCGCTACTGCCGCCGATTGTTATGCTTTTACGGGTCATAAATGGTGGTGTGGACCGGCTGGTGTGGGAGGATTGTATATTCGTCCCGAAATTTTCCCTAGTTTACAGCCCACTTTTATCGGTTGGCGCGGCATTGAAACAGATAGCCGAGGACAGCCTATCGGTTGGAAACCGGATGCCAGACGCTTTGAAGTGGCCACTTCTGCCTATCCCCAATTTGAGGGTTTAAGGGCAACTATTGCGGTACATAATGCCTGGGGTGATGGGGGACAAAGATACGAAAAGATTTGTCAATTAGCGGCTTATCTTTGGGGGGAATTAAAGACGATTAAAGGGGTGAAATGTTTAAAAAATTCTCCGCCGGAATCCGGTTTAGTTTCCTTTCAAATTGACTCGTCCATCACCCCACAAAAGTTAGTGCAACAGCTAGAAAAACAAGGGTTTTTACTGCGAACTCTCCTCGACCCCCTCTGTGTGCGTGCCTGTGTTCATTATTTCACTTTGCCCTCAGAAATCGAGCAGTTAGTAGCAGCTATCCAAAAGTTAGTTTAACAAAAATGTGGCAGGGGAAGTCCCCACCCTCAGCCAGCGTAGCGGATTGGGGATGCGCCGAGTGCCTCCTTTCCGCTTGCTCAAACCCTATTTAAATGTCCAAATCCGTAAGATTTAAACGCGATCCGTGGGTTTCGATAAATTCTCGCCGGGGGGCAACTCGATCGCCCATAAGAATCGTAAATAATTCCTCTGCTTTGGCTGCGTCTTCGATTTCCACCCGTTTTAAAGTGCGAGTTTCGGGATTCATGGTAGTATCCCAAAGTTGTTGGGGCATCATTTCTCCTAACCCTTTAAAACGTTGGATTGTATAGTTAGCATTAGAGGGAAATTCCGCTATCTTTTGCTGTAATTCTCGATCACTATAGCAGTAGGAATGATTTTTACCGCGTTCCAATTTATAGAGAGGAGGACAGGCGATATATACATAACCTTGGTCAATTAAATTCTTCTGATAACGATAGAAGAAAGTTAATAACAAAGTTCGGATGTGTGCGCCATCCACATCAGCATCAGTCATTAAAACAATGCGATGATAGCGCAATTGTGAGGGGTCGAAATCTTCTCCTTTAATTCCTAAACCGAGGGCCGTAATTAAGGATTGAATTTCCGTATTTTTGTAGATTTTGGCATCATCGGTTTTTTCGATATTGAGGATTTTTCCCCGCAGAGGTAGAATCGCTTGAAAACGACGATCGCGCCCCTGTTTGGCACTTCCGCCGGCGCTGTCACCTTCGACGATGTAAATTTCTGACTTTTCTGGGTCTCTTTCGCTACAATCAGCCAATTTACCCGGTAAAGGTGAGGATTCCAAGACCGATTTCCGTCGTACTAAGTCCCGCGCCCGTCGGGCCGCTTCCGCCGCCTTGTACGCTTGTACTGCTTTTTCGATAATCGTGTCGGCCACTTGGGGATTTTGTTCTAAGTATTCGTTGAGAGTTTCCCCCACCAGGGAATCAACAATACCCCGGACTTCGGTGTTACCCAATTTGGTCTTGGTTTGTCCCTCAAATTCCGGTTCGGGGACTTTTACGGAAATAACGGCGGTTAAACCCTCGCGGACGTTTTCCCCCGCTAGATTAGGCTCGTTTTCTTTAATTTTATTGCGTTTACGAGCGACATTATTTAAAGTACGAGTCAGAACTGCCTTTAATCCTTCTAGATGGGTTCCCCCGTCAATGGTGCGGATATTATTAGCAAAACCGAGAATATTGTCGCTATAGGCATCTATACACCACTGAAACGCCACTTCGATATTAATTCCGTTCTTTTCCCCCGATACATAGATAATATCTTTGTGCAGGGTTTCTTTTTCCCGACACATATAGGCGACGTATTCTTTAATACCCCCCTCATAACAATAGGTTTCGATGTGGGGTTCTTCGGGACGGTAATCGCTAAAGGTGATTTTAACACCCGCATTTAAGTAGGCTAGTTCTCGTAAACGTCCAGAGAGGGTACTGTAATCAAATTCGATGCCTTGGCTAAAAATTTCGGTGTCCGGCAGGAAATTAACCCTAGTTCCCGTTTTTTCCTCTTGACTGGGACTGCTGACCAATTCTGTGACGGGGATACCTCTTTCGTAGCGTTGGGTATGTACTTTATGATCGCGCCAGACTGTCACATCGACCCATGCAGAAAGAGCATTAACGACGGAAATCCCGACTCCGTGTAACCCTCCCGACACTTTATAACCACCACTGCCAAATTTACCGCCGGCATGAAGTATAGTGAGAACGGTTTCGAGGGCAGATTTACCCGTGGTCGGGTGGACATCGGTGGGAATACCCCGGCCATCGTCGGTGACGCTGACGGAACCATCGGCCTTGATATCCACTTCGATATGAGTACAGTAACCCGCTAGGGCCTCATCGATCGAGTTGTCCACCACTTCATAGACTAAATGATGTAGTCCCCGCGGACCAGTCGTACCGATATACATCCCCGGCCGCTTCCTGACTGGTTCTAACCCTTCGAGAACTTGTATCTGTTCCGCGCCGTAGTTACTTGTCATAAAATTTCCCTAAAAAGGCTGTGATCCCTGATTGAACCTAAATGAATGGCAAAATCTTCAAAAATTTTAGCACATAAGGGTTAAAGACTGCTTAAGTGCCTTTAGGGGGAATTTTTTATTGGGGATAGGACATAGGGAGACATTTTTGTTACAAGCTAAACCACTGGAAGGCAGCAAGGAGAGGAAATTCAATACCGTGTCTTTCTTCCCTGTCATTAGACCTCTTGCATAAATCGGAATTTCCGATGCCTGATTGAATAAAAGTTACAGCCATATTCAGCTTTAGAAAAAAGATCATTTGAAGAGGCTAAAAACCGCTAAGATGGGTGGGAACCTGTTGCACCTCTTTGTCTAGAATAAATGTATCGCCAATCTGAATTCGTTTCTCAGAAGACAAACATATCTCACGGAGCGGTACCTTCCTTCTCAGAAATCACCTAAAGAACACTATCGGTAGAAAATGAGCGAACCGTTAGTTCTAAGCGTTCTAAGCACTTCTGCTTATTGTAATTATGGGATGCTCTCCTGTACAATTACGGTAAGCTAAACGGCGCTTAACCTGCATGATCCAATAGCTATAACCCTTTTGGAGTCTATATCGGTGATCCGAAGTAAAAGCCGTTTAGCTTAGCAGTATGTGTACAGATGAAGTTGAATCGTGGGTTGGGCAGGACGAGGCTTAACCGTGGTCTCCCCAAGGTCTTCAGTCCTTTTTTCTGATTTTACCTTGCCCACTTTAACAGAATTACATACACTACCAAGCAATGTTGCCAAACTAATCACCTTGAGATCAGGGGGTAGCAACTTCATCATGACAAATACTTCTCCACAATCTTGGACTTGTACAGGACATTCAGGTAAAACACACGATGAAATCGAGAATTGGGGAGATACCTGCTCTTTCCCTGGATGTCCAATGGTTCGTGGGCAAGACGGAAAAGCAACTTTACCCCAGAAACCAATACCTACTATACCAGTCAACCCTATCATAATAGGGGCAGCATTATTATTGTTAAGCGCATTGGGTGTGGGTGTGGGTGTAGTTTTTTTAAAAGATATAATTACTGGTGGTGGGGGATCTAACCCTATCCCTACCCCTAGTATTTCATCTCCAACCCCTAGCATTTCTCCTTCCTCTACTCCAACTAGCTTTGACCCCACTTGGATCAGTGCTGGTGAGCGCACCTTAAATAGAACACAAGCCAATCCCTTTCGAGATCGAGGCGTAGAAGCATTTATAGCAGGGAATTTTGCTGAGGCAGTTACTCAGTTCGAGAAAGCAGTTTTAGGAAATCGCAACGATCCAGAATTACAAATTTACCTCAACAATGCCAAAGCACGTCTTAAAGGCTCTCCTTTAGTTGTGGCAACTGTCGTTCCTATCGATAATCGATTGAATATTGCCCAAGATATGTTACGCGGAATGGCTGATGCTCAAACTCGCTTTAACGACGCAGGAGGAGCAGGGGGGCGTTTAGTCGAGATAATGATCGCTAATGATGGTAATGAACCGGCAAGAGCGCAAATGATTGCTCAAAATCTGGCTAATAACCCGAATGTCTTGGGAGTGATTGGGCATAACTCTAGCAAAGCAAGTCAAGCAGCCCTTCCTGAATACGAAAAGGTAGGACTAGCCATGATTTCACCAACCAGTACCAGTGATTATCTATCGGGTAATGTTTTCTTGAGAACGGTGCCTTCAGACAGAGAGAGCGTAAAAATACTAGCAGAGTACGCTAAAAATAAACTGTCGATTCAAAAGATAGCAGTTTTCTACGATCCCAATAGCCCATTTAGCAAGAACTCATTTGAGGTTTTTGAAAACGCCTTTAAGCAATTAGGGGGTGAAGTCTACACGGCGATCGATCTAACTCGACAAGATTTAGATGTTAAGCAAGAAATACAATCCCTCCGCAATCAAGTCACTGCGATCATCTTGTTTCCAGACCCTAGTAACATTTCCAATGCTATTTCTCTCGCCCAAGCTAATGCTCAAGTCTCTGGAACGAAGTTTCAGCTTTTGGGAGGAAATTCACTGTATGGTTCTGATATCCTCACAAGTGGGGGAAATGCTATAGAGGGTCTAATCATAGCGGTTCCTTGGGTTGCCAATAATCAACCCTATGCCCAAGCTGCATATCAGCGTTGGGGTGGAGCTATTAACTGGCGAACAGCAAGTAGTTTTGATGCGACTATCGCACTGCTTAAAGCCTTGTCTGAAAATCCGACTCGCGCTAGTGTCTTACAAGACTTAAAAGCAACTAATCTACCAGCTTCAGAAACCTCTGGACAGCAGCTTCAATTTAATGCTCAAGGAGAACGACAAGAAGAATCAATGTTGGTCAAAGTCACCAAAGGGGCTCCTAATCGTCCTCCAAATGTTGATTACGGATTTCAATTAATTCAATAACAAATGATTTTACACACTCCTCAACCTGTTTGGCGTTATCCCTATTTTCAAATCCCAGCCATTTTGACAGGATTGTTTCTGATTCTTGCTTTATTAACTAGCTCTCTTAAATGGTTTCCTCCAAGTGTATCAGTACAAATAATGCTCGATCTGAGTTCAAGCACCTATCAATCAACGAATATTTTTCGAGGAACAGGAACAATTATGGCTGCAGAAATCGAAGCGGTTAAAGAGTACGCTCGCCAAAATGCTAGAGCAGAAAACCCTATTCTGCTATCTTTGTATGGGTTTGCCGATCAAGTAATTCCTATTACCCAAAACTTCTCTAATAACCCCAGAGAAATCGAGCAGTCTTTAGATCGAGTCGTGCAACCTAGTATAGCTTCTCTGATTGGAGGTGGAACGAACTTAAATATAGCTGTAGAAAAAGGACTAGAATCGCTCAAACTCCAAGTTGGAAGATGCAAAGAAATGTTAATTATTACCGACGGTCAGACTGAATTGGAGGAAAACTTGATTTCTCAAACTGTCAATAATGATGTTCGGCTTAATTTTCTGATTATAGGGCAAAACATTCCCACCAATTTAGCAGATATTTCCTCAAAAACTGGCGGTATTGCTTTACTTGCTAACGTTTCTAATATCCAAAAGTTAGTCAGCGAAGATTTTCGTAAAAAATTTAGTTCTAATTCCAAGCAAGTCAATTTTTTTCTAGGAGCAGCTTTCATTTCCTTGATGTGGATGTTGGTACTACCTATAGATCGATTTCTGCAAAACTATAGAAAAATGCCTTTTGATTGGACGGGAAGAATTGCCTTATTCAATGCCCTATTTTGGACAGTTTTTATCCTTTTGAGGATAGGCTTTCCTTTCTGGAGTGGATGTTAGAGTTACCAACTTTTATTAATGACGGAGAACATTATGTATAGCGTTACCCAAACAGATAGAAAAGATATTGTTCCTACTTTAGTTATTGGAGTAGGGGGAACTGGATTAGAAGTAATTTTGCGAGTTCGTCGTTTAATTACTGAATCCTATGGCAGTTTAAAAAATTTTCCCATTGTTGAATTTTTATATATTGATACTGATTCGGGTTATAAACCTTCAAATCCTCTGATGATTGGTCCTCCTTTAGAAGAAGGAGAAAAATACTATTCAAAAGTTACGCTTCCAGAAGTTCAAAAAATTGTCCAAGATCCCAGTGGATGGGACTGGTATCATGAGTGGCTGCCTCCTGAACTCATAAGTAATCCCCAGTTATTAGCCTCGCAAGAAGGTGCTGGGCAGATTCGAGCTTGTGGGCGCTTTTCCTTCTTTTTTAATCGTGACAAGATTGGAGCCGCTTGTCAAAGACTAAAAAAAGAGATTCGCAAAAGTGAACATATATCATTCATGCAAGAAAACTATCAATTAAAAGTCAAGTCTGAACTAAATGTTTTTGTAGCTTGTTCAATTGCTGGAGGAACAGGCAGTGGAATGTTAATCGATCTGGGATATTCTCTGCAAAACTGGTTATTTGGTAGAAAAGAAAAAGAACAAGGAGAAAAAGGAGACCTGACAGCAATTATTTGCACTCCTGATGCTTTTAGTAATGTCAATTCTAATGACAAAGTTCACTGTAACGGTTATGCTGCTTTAGCAGAATTAAACTATTTTTCTGATCGAGGCGACGATCCAAAAACCAGATTTAGTGTTCGTTACGCACGAAATGAAGGTTCTCGTATTGAAAACGATCAAGCTCCCTATGATTATACTTATCTGATAGGTTCAACTAATGGATCTGGCGTGAATCTGAGCTTAGATCAAGTCAGAGAAGTGATGGCTCAAAACATCTTTTTAGATTTAGTTTCAGATTTTTCACCTTATAAACGCTCAATTCGAGATAATATCAAACGAGCAGCTTCGGGGAACAACGATAAACCTCCAATTGGACGTAGCTATCCTCGTAATTTCATGAGTTTTGGTTTAGCCAGCATTGAAGTTCCTATTCATCATATTCGCTCCTATCTAGCTTCTCGACTAGCAACTGATTTATACAAGTGGTGGCAAAATTCTGAAATTAAATTGCCAGCACAACCTGAAACAGTGATTACTTCGCAATTGCGAGAAATTAATCTTTTAAGAGATGAACTTCGTAAAGCAATTTTACGCGCTAAAGATCAATCTTTTCCTTATCAAGCAGTTGTACAAACTTGGCTTAGTCAATTACGTCAAGACATCATTACTAATAACCAATTGCAATGTTCCCAGGAAGGAATTGTTGGTTTCTTTTCTAAGGAAAAAGGTAAGATTGTTAACTTTATTGATCAATATCTCCGTCCTCAAGTTGAGGATTACAAGCGCCATTTTGATGATTCATCACCCGATGCAAGGACTCATGGTGATTACTTGTGCGTGATGTATGATAATCAAGCAATGGTAATTAAAAAAGCCGAAACTGAACTTCGAGAACAAATATACGCCAACTTAGCAGATCGTAATTTAGGACCCAAATTTGTTCAGCTAAAAATTGAGGAAATTAAGCGCAGCTTTGATGCTGATATTGAAAGACTTTCCAAAGAAGCAGAGAAGAATTGGCTAGTCATCGAGGAAGAGGCTCGTAAGCAGTATGAGGCTAGTTTATCTCGAATGAACGAATTTAGAGATCGTTGGGGATTGCAAAAAGAATCGCAAATGAATAAAGAATGTGACGATATTTTAAAATACTTAGGACAGAATTTAAATGCTTTCTTGGAAAGAAAATCAAGAATTTTAGCAGTTGAAGTTCTCCGTCGCATGAAAGAATATATTGATCAACTCGAAAGACAGTTTAATAAATGGCAAACTCGGATCGAAAGGTTAAAAATTGAATCTGACACTCAAGCTAAAAATTTTATGAACCAAGCAGATGCTTTAGAAATTGTTGGAATTAAATTGTTTAAACGTCAGGAACTCAACGAATGGTACGAAGATTTTCTCGCTAACGTAGTCAATACAAACGAGATAAACCTCAAGGTTGCGGCGCAAAAAGGTTTAAATGTATTGTGCGAAAGATTGACAGAAATAGTTCTGGCAAACAGCAGTTCTTTATGGGTAGAAGATAGACCTGCTAACGCTTATTTCCGTCTTTTTGATATTGAGAAAATTAAAGACATTCAATATCCTGATTTTGCTCAAATTGTTTATCAGCAGACGCAGACTACTATCAAAAATGCTGGGAATAATACAAGGCTTGTCCAAAATATGGATGCTTGTACTTACTTTATGCAAGATTATCCCGACGAATTAGAGCAGAAAGCCAAGATTCAGGAGTTGTTTGAACAATCGAAACCTCTAGTAAGATTAGACCAAAATATTCCTCAAAACTCTGGATTTGACTATATTAATTTTGCAAAAGCTGGTTTGCTAGGAGGTGATAATCCCCAAGAGCCAGGAGCAAGAAAACAAGCTGATATTTTAAGGATATATTTTAATGAGCAGCAAGCGATCGCACCCCTGACAGAAAAAGAACGCCACAAAATTTTAGCCATTCATGAAGTGGGAGGATTTTCCCTGCGGTGTATTCAAGGAATGGATAAAATGCGCGAGTCATATCAACTCTGGCGAGGGCAACGTATTGAAGCCGAACGAAAAAGACTACGAGGGCAAAGGGCTGATCTTCCTCCTTCGGTTCATATTCAAAAGGATCTCGTTTTTTGGGACTTTATCCCCCCCGACTCTCAAATAGAAGAATTAGTAGTAATTTATCGAGCTTTAGAAATTTTGCTCGATGAGATTAACCAGAGTAACAATCAGCGTGTTATTCGTTACACAATAGAAGTTCACGGAGAACAAGAAAAAGTGACCCTGGCTGCTAATTGGGAAGATGCAGTTCAGGTTTTACAACTTCCTGATTGTCGCAATGATAAAGAGGAATTAAAACGCCAACTTGATGAATTAATCTATGCAGCGGAAACACCAGCCCAAAAGCAGCAAATCCAAGAAAAATTAGAATCATATCTTCAAAAACGGTTGTCTGATTTTCGCAGACAGGGAGCAGAAGATAATCCCAGATATTTACGAGAAAGAAATATTATTCGTGAATTCAGTACCGCTAATCGATTGAAACCCTCTCCTTCTTCTGATGCTCAATCGCCTACTAAAACTGAACGTCAACAAGAGAGTACCTCTTCATCTAATCCAGTTCTAGGTTTTGAGATTGACTCTGGCTACGAAAAATACGAACAATATCTCGCTCAACTATGGAATCTCAAAGTACCTCTGGACGCATTTATCAGTGCCGCTCGCTCCAAAGCTTCTGAATTACAGCTAGATGGGCAAAAAGCAGAGGCTATCTGGAATAAGTTTATCAACCCATCTCCGCCTCCTCTCACTCCTCAAGAAGTCGAATATGAAAAATATCTCGGTGACTTATCAAATCTGAATGTTCCCCCAGAGGCTTTTATGAGTTCTGCGGAAGCCAAAGCATCTGCTTTAGGGTTGGATTCACAAAAAGCAGATGCCATCCGAAATAGGTTTTTGAGCTAACCCTTGTTTTACTCAGATTATTGCATCAGACTGCTTAAATGCCCTTAGGGAGAATTTTTTATTGGGGTTGGGGGGTGAGGGTTAGGGAAGTGGAGTGTGGGGTGTGGGGTGTCGGGAAAGAAACCTCTTTCATCTGTGATGGTAAAAATTTTTTTATCGGGGCTGCCCCCTGACTCCTGAATACTGACTCCTGATAGCTGACGGCTGAGATTTTAACAAAACCTTAAGATGAGACAGAAAATTTTCTGTCATATCATAAAATAAACTTAACCTAGCCAAGAAGCACGTTGGAATAGAATGTGATTATAATTCAGGCTGAGTACATAGTCTGTTTGTATCCATATTCCATTCAATCCATCAAATAAGGTGTGAGGATTGACCCCATGTCAAAACTATTCAAGAACTTAGTAAAGGTAACTCCTTTAGTATTAGGTGCTTCTGTGGCGGCTGCTGGCGGTGCAGTGGCTCAAACCATGCCCAGTACGCCTCAACTTAAAATTGATCCAGCGGCGCCACAACAACTCGATCGCATTCAGCGCGCCCAAAATAGTCAGCAGATTAATAGGAGTGTTGATCAGGGTTCCATGTCCCAGGTGACTAGCGTTAACCAACTGCGGGACGTATCTCCCACCGCTTGGGCCTATGAGGCATTAAGAAGCCTTGTGGAGCGTTATGGTTGTATTGTAGGTTATCCTGACCGGACTTTCAAGGGCGCTCAAGCTTTGACTCGTTGGGAGTTTGCCGTCGGTTTAAATGCTTGTCTCAATAGTATGGAAAAATTGCTGCAAGAGGGAATTAAAATTACCCAAGCGGATTTAGAAACAATCAAAAAACTTGCCCAAGATTTCCGGACAGAATTAGCCACTTTAGGCACAAGAATTGATAACTTAGAACAGAGAACAGCTTTTATCGAAGATCATAGTTTTTCAATCACGACAAAACTGCAAGGGGAAGTTATTTTTGCTCTCAGTAATGCTTGGTCGGATGATTTTGCTGTCGATAGTAATTTTCCCAATTTATCACCGAGTCAACAGGAGAGTTTAAGAAATCGTCCCATCGGTAATCAAACTACTTTTAGTGATCGAGTTAGACTAAATTTAAATACCAGTTTGACTGGCAAAGATTTACTGCGAATGCGTCTGCAAGCTAGTAGTATTCCGAATTTAGCTAGGGCAACAGGTAGCGATATGGCGCGTCTTTCTTTTGATGCGGGTTCTCTCTACGATAATAACAATATTGCTCTTGACGACTTATATTATATTAGCAATATTGATCGAGTTAAAGTCTGGATGGGAGCAAGAGGATTAGACCTTGATGATGTTTTTGATGTGGTTAATCCTTTCCTAGAAAGTAGTGCTACAGGTGCTTTATCTCGTTTTAATCGTCGTAATCCTTTGGTTTATCGCGGTCCAGAAGGGGCGGGTTTAGGAGTGAGATATAATTTTTCATCTCAGTTAGCGGTGACAGCTTTGTATTTAGCAGAACAAGATACTGTCAGTAATCCTAATTCTGGTAATGGTTTGTTTAATGGTAATTACAGTACAGGGCTACAATTTAATGTTAAACCTGTTCCTAACTTACATTTTGCTGTCACCTATCTTCACGCTTATTTTACTCAAGGTTCGGTGAATTTATCGGGAAGTACAGGCAGTCCTATTACCCGCGATCCGTTTAACAATTTAGGGGCTGCTACCCGTGATAGTGTCGGTTTACAAAGTCATTGGAATATTAATGATACTTTTAGCTTAGGTGGTTGGATAGGTTACGCTAAAGCTTACGCTCAAGGGATAGATTCTTCGGCGGATTTATGGACATGGCAAGGCAATTTTTCTATTAGAGATTTTGTTAAAGAAGGGGCAACTTTTACCATTGCTGGTGGACAGTTACCCAGGGTCAGTTATGTGGAGGGGTTTACAGCAGATCGAGATACTTCTCACATTTTAGAAGTGCAATATTCCTATCCCATTAGTCGCTATATTTTGCTAACTCCGGGGTTTTACGTTATTTTTGACCCTAATAATTTTAGTGAAAATGGTAATATCTGGGTGGGGGTAATTCGGACAACTTTTCGGTTTTAAACACTGTCATCCTCAAATTTATAACCGACACCGACTACGGTTTTGATAAAGATCGGATTAGCAGGATCGGGTTCTACTTTTTTGCGTAAGCGTCGGATATGGGTATCTACTACCCTTTCATCGCCAAATAAATTAAATTCTAAGGTGGTTAAATCGAGGGTTTCCTCTGGCATTCCCGCCAATTTACGAAGAGCAGAATGTTGATCTAAGTCGATCAGAAAATGACGGCTGCGATGGAGTTGTTGCGGTTGACTATCGTGTCTTAAACTACGTCTTAATAAGGCTCTTACCCGAGCGGTTAATTCCCGGGGACTAAAGGGTTTGACCATGTAATCATCGGCTCCTGTGGATAAACCGATAATGCGATCGATTTCTTCTCCCCTAGCGGTTAACATTAAAATATAGGGGTCTTTATTTCCGGGTTTTTGGCGAATTCTGGCACACAATTCTAGTCCGTCTAATTCGGGTAACATTAAATCTAAAATAACTAAGTCTGGTTGCTTTTGATAAAATAGTTCTAGTCCTACCCTACCATTATAAGCCAGATGACAAGTAAAGGACTCCCGCTCTAAAGTTTGCTCAATCAAATGGGCGATTTCAATTTCATCTTCGATAATAACGATATCCATAAGTAAGTAGTTATAATTTAATTGAAGATAGATTTTGCCTTTGATCCCCCCTGCCCCCCTTAATAAGGGGGGTGCGGATGCCCCCTGCTCCCCTTAATAAGGGGGAATCTGACAATTTTTAAAACCTAGCTACTTAGGCATATTTTAACATATTAGCCATTCATTTCTTACTCAAAGTTGAATGTTAAAATAATCGTAATTTTTGAGACTTTTTGGGGGGAGAGTTGGCAACTCTCCCGACTGTGGTGGACTGGGGACTTTTTAAGGTAAAGGGACAAACTGCTCACCGGAGGGAGTCGATCGCACTTGAATTAATACGGGTTGACCGATGCGATCGCCAGTATTGGGATCAAAGCTAATTTTTCCGGTGGCCCCTGTTTGATGAAAATTGGCGGAACGCAGCCTGGATTGTAGGCCCTGACGTTGAGGATTTTCCCTTAAACCGGCAATAATCACCCGTGTAGCGTCAAAACTGGTAGCTGTGCGCCAACTAACTGGACCGCGCCACTGTTCCTGCATAAGATTGCCAAAAGTCTGGTTAAGCGAGGGGTGCCAGGGTGCGGCAAGGGTTAAACCTTGGGCGTTTTTGCCGCCATCTTCGAGGGTGCGAATATTGTAGAGGGTGGGACTACTAAACAGAGGCAAACGCTGACGATTGGAGCGAATAACCTCAAAAACGGGATCGAGGCGATCAACATGAGCGACGACAAATAGGCCGTTAGCACCCCCAGAAATCGCCTGATTAAGGGCTTGATCGGCCTTAAAATTGGGGACACTCAGATCACAGACAATCGGCACAATTTGACCGCCTTTTTTCGCCACATTAGCCATCAACTCGTCTTTAAAGGAAATATTATCAGGAGCTTGAGAATCGTAGCAAAAAGCAATTTTCTGGACTTTAGCAGTATTTACTATGTAATTTGCTAAGGTTTCCGTAATTTTGCCGTTAGAAGCCACCAGACGAAAGATATAATTTCCCGCACCGGAGAGATTATTAGCCAGGGAGGTGGGAGAAATCATCACCAAACCGCCTTTTTCGTAGATGGGAGCGGCGGCTAAACTGGCATCGGAGGCATTATGACCGATAACAGCGATAATATCGGGATTTTTGACTAATTCACTGGCTACCTCTTTCGATATCTGCGGCTGATTATCGTCATTAACCACGATAACCATCAGTTTTCTGCCGTTGATCCCTCCCTGTTGATTGATCTGGGTTTGTGCGCTGGCGACTCCTCGCAATATTTCCTGAGCGACGTTGGGATTAGTTGTCGCTGGCACAACAACGGCGATTTTGAAGGGATTTGAGCCAGTTTGCAGGTTACTGAGATAAATTATGCTTTCGGGATCGTTGGGACGTTGAGCGAGGGATTTTTGCAGGAGTTGCTCTGCTTCTTGGTGATCACCTTGAGCAATGGCAGCGATCGCTGATTCTTTGGCGGTGTTAGAATTAGTTTTGATTAGGAGATGATTGCCATAACTCATGCGGGGATTATTATCGGCTTTTGGGGCAAATATTGCCGAGATTTGGGGAAAAAGAAACCAGCCGATCAACCCCAGTAAAACATAGAAAATTGGCGGTAAGCTCGCTTTTTTGCCAGTCTTTGTCATCGCTTTACTCCTTAACTTTGCTGATTGAATTCAGCTAAACGGCGGTTAATTTCGTCATCAAGGCTTAAGAAATCGATTTCTTGAGCTAATTTCTCGCTATAGTTCTCGCTTAATTCACTATAGACGTTTTCTTTCCGATAACGGTCGTTAATCGCTTCATTGGCATCCTCAAAGCGATCGCGGGAGGTATTGAGGTTGAGACTACTATCAAATTCGTTTATTTTACCTAAAGCCTCATTCATGGAACTAATCGCTTTTAAGTTGCTCATTTCTAACTTATAATGCTCGATTTTTTCCTGCTCTTTGCGAAGTTTTTCCTTAGCAGCAATGACCACTTTTTCGGCATTATCAACCCGATCTTTCATGGCGGGTAGAATTTTTTCTAGGGAGATAACCTTAACCATGGCCAGTCTTGCCGCTTCTTGAAGACCTTTTTTTTGAGCGGTGACAGCCTGCTGCAAGTAGTTTGTGTGTTCCTGTTTTTTTGCCTCGTATTGTGCTTGAGCCGATTGCTGGGCTGCTACTACTTTCGCCACCGATTCTGTTAATTCCGCTAGGGATTTTTGCATCGATTCTAGGGATTCTTTGGCCGATTCTACGGCAATTTTGCCGCCGGATTCGATGGGAATACCCCACAACCAATTCCAGATCGCAACGAGAGAATTTCCGGCCTTATCACCGATCAGCCAAAAAATCAAGGCTCTTGGGTTTAATTTTTTGAACAATTTCATGCCGTTTGTCTCCTAGAGGTGTTACCTGTTAATTAGGAGTGATGGCTAACTTTGATGCAGTGGGTAAGGTTAATTTTTGTAAAAAGTCTTGACAAGGATAGGGAGGTTTAGACTGGACCGGCAGATTTAATGGGAGCGAGGGGGACAAATTGACCCTTTTTGACCTGTAGAATCAAGTAGCGGCGATCATCAGGATTATTGTTCATGTTGCGGACACCATTCTCATCGAATCTAACAGTGCCAGTCATTCCTTCGATAGAAAAATCGTTTCTTAAAACTTGATTTAATAATTCTCGATCGAATTTTTGTCCTTGTTGGTATAACTTTCGCAAAGCGGTGAGGATAACTTTGGTCGCATCGTAGGACATGGGAGTGCGCCAAACATTGATCTTATTTTGCCAAAAACTCTGGATATAATTATCTTGTTTGAGATCATACCAAGGCACGGTGATAACTAAATTTTCTACTCCTTGTTTACCTTCTGCAAGGGTGAGATAACTTTGAAAAGTGGGGGAACCTAAAATCACTAAGTTTAACTTTTCTGCGGGACGTTGCTTAAAGATACTGACGGCTCTTTTCAGATCATTAACATAGGGAGCAACCATGAGAATATTTACTTGATATTGAGCGATTTTTTGATAAATTTTCTCTTGATCTAAATTATTTTTTGGTTCGATATTGCAGTCAAAATCTTCATCTTTAACAATTTTTTGAAACTGCTGACCGAGAAGAATGTTTCTATATTTTTTAGCGAAGTTAAAATTATCTCCAGAGCGATTGTCGTAACAAATTAAATTAGTGGGGTTTTGGATAATTAGCTTGTCAGTTTGTTGACGGATATATTCACTTAAGGTTGTGGCAAAAGTTTCCAGATCGGGAACCATTTTATATATATAGCCATTACCGGAGATTTTCGAGGAAAAGCTGGTGGGAGATAGGGCAACAATTTTCCCTTGTACATAGATATCTTTGGCCGCTTCACTAGCAGCAGAAGCATTATGACCAACCACTGCTATAATTGACGGATCTTTAACAAATTTTTCGGCTCGATCTTTGGCATCTGCGGCGCTATTATTATCATTAGCGACCACTACCTGTAGAAAGTGAAAATCGTGGTTTTTGGCCTGTTCATCGTTTAACTCCTGTTGGAATAAAGCAAGACCTCGTAAAATTTCCTGAGCAATTTCTGGATTATTACCAAGAGGAACACTGGTGGCAATTTTTAAGGAATTTCTGTCTTGATAGGCCGCACGAGCGTTATTATAATAGATGCGAATCTCTGGATTATTGGGCAAGCGATCAAGGGATTTTTTAAAAAGCTGAATTGCTTGTTTATATTCTTTGTTTTTAAAAGCTTGTCTTCCCTGTTCAAGACTGTTATCTTGTCGATTTGTCTTTAATAATATTTCTTCACCTAAGCTAATTTCTGGGTATTTACTAGCATCATCGGAAAATACTCCTCCCCAATATAAAACTGATAAAGTTACCAGAAGACTTAAAATAAATAACAGAGCTTGTTTCCAGCGACTAGATAGACGTAAATGCCAACTTTGATCAGGATCTTCTTGGGAATCTTCTGCCGTATTTTCAGGGGGTAAAGGTAAAATCAACGGTGGTTCTTCAGGATTTTCTATCAAACGAGGCAGCAAAGAAGAACTAGCAGCATCCACCGCAAATCCGTGTAATTTTAAGTCTTGTCGAGCGATTGTTAAGGATTCTTGTAGGGATTTATGTCCAAGAAAATTGGGAAGAAAAACTTCTAGAAATCTCAAAGCAACCCGCACGGCGATCGGTTCTTTCATAACAATAATATGGGGTACTCCGATATTAGCCAACTGACGACCAATACCTAACCCATCGCAGGAATTACAGATAACAAGTTTTAAGCCTTTTTTAACAGCTATTTCTAGGGAATTTCTTAAGTTATGTTCGGGAGATAAAGCCGTATCATTATCAATGATAAAAACTCCATCGTGACCGTCACTACTGGTTTGACTATGACCTAAATAAACTACAATATCCCATGGATTTTTGATCAACTCATTGTGAATATTTATCGTTGAAAGAGGAGGGTCTGAACCAGGACTTAATATTTGCATAGAAACCTTATCTTGGTTTCCTAGTAGCGTTTGCAAACTGGATAAACACAGGGAAGTATGCTTGTTTTCGATGTCAATATTGCCCAAAATTACTAAAACCTTAATTGCGGAAGTAAAAGTACGTTCTCTCGGGGGATCTATCTGGATAGTAAGAGCAATTTCCACATCGGGAAACCATTTGTGTAAAAAATTCCAACACTCCCAGGGAATTTGTTGTAAATCAAAGTGGGTAGTTTGGATAAAAAATCTTACTTCTGACTCAGTACCTATATGGAACAAGATATGATTTTGTATCGAACTCAGAGAACTGGAATTTAGCCATTCATTTAAGCTATCTTTTAAAGTTTTAGTGGCTTTTTTGAGGTTGTCTCTAGGATCACCTACCGCTGCATGGGTGATCATGCTATGAGGAACGGTAATTCCTAAACTGGGTTGACTTTTTACCCAATGATAATAAGCTCGACGATAATTTTGCAAAGCGTCAGCAATGTCAAGGTTAGGGACTAATTTACCATCGGTAAAAGGTGCTATCAAGAGATGATTGTCACGAATTTCTAGAGTGACGGAAAATCCCGTTTCAAAACTGCCATCACCAATTTTCAGAATCACAACTCTGCTCATGTCTCTACCCTTGACATTTTCTGCTATCTCTATTAAATCCTAAACTGTTCGATAATGCTACTATCCCCTAAACTTAGGTTAACATTAAAGCGATCGTCGGCATCAGCTAGAAAATAAAGTTGCAGATAGCTATCTAAGGGTTTCTCCCTTGCTATTGCTTCTAAACTGGGGATTAATTGGCCTATTTCATCGCTAATTTGCAAAGATAAACCGGGGGGTAGCTTGGCAAAATTGTCCATGGCATAGGCACGAATTAAGACAGCAATTCTCTGGTTACTGGTTGATAAAACTCCTACCATTAAAGCGATTTTATGTCCCATTAATTGACTACCCACATCGAGCATTTTACGGATAGCAGCATTGGGATAATGAGGATCGATATTCCAGAGATATTCGGCCGCTTGCCAGCGAATAGTTTCATCCTGGGTTTGATGTTGTAGTTTTGCTAAAGCTTCCTCTGGGGTTAAATGTTCCGAAAATTCCACCTCTTTTTGACTAGCATACAGTTGTCTAATTTCTCGCTGAATATCTGTCGGAGATTCTCGGCTGCTGATTTTTTCAGCAGCCAACAAAAAACCCGGATTAATTGGACGATAATTGTCGATGGTGTTGAGGATTTCCTGCCATTTCTCTGTAATAATTCCCTGCAACCATTGACTAAGTTTGGTGGGGATTACCTCTAAACGCTGCTGATAAAGTTTTTCTCGCCATTGTTGATTATTCAACAAAGCTAACCACTGCTGACAACTAATATCTAATCTCGGAGAATAGGGGGAAACTTGACCTAACTTTTTAATTAAATTTTCTGCTGTTGCTGGCGATAACTTTGCTAGAGATTCCAGTTTTCCTTTTTCACTCTCTCCCTCTAAACAACTCTGCCAAAGAATATCTAAATCATCAATAATTTGCTCACTTTCCAAATAATATTGATGGTAAATTGGATCGTATTCTGCGAGATTTTTAACATCTTTTCTGGATATAAAACCCCAGATATTGAGGAATTTTTCTGCTAAATCTACCTGCACCCCTAGATAAAAATCGGCCGCTAAATCGGGAATATCAACCCATTCTTGCTCTATTGTCAATCCCTCAATGTCAATAGTTTGACTGGGAATAGTAGTCACTTTTTTATCTTGAATTTGCCAAGTAAACCCGTTAATAAACTCCCAAAGATACTGATGGTTTTTAGGTATTAGTTGAAGGGAACAATCAAGATTATCTTTTAGCCAATTGCTTAAGCATATTTGGACTAAGTAATTAATCAAAGCCTGATTTTTGGCGGTTTGATTCGAGTATTGACCGAGAATCGATCGAGCTTGTTTAATCTCTGTTTCCGAAAAAGTTAGCCAAAGGGATTTCGGGTTAATTTGTTGCAAAATAGACAAAAATATTCCAGATAAGCATCGATCTCTTGTTTTTGCCGAGATTGTAATTTAATCTCATTTAACAAACTAGGACAATCTTTGCCTTCCCTTGCACAGAGTAGCTGATAAAATTTTTTACATAATTGGGTTATTTCTCGACTAATAGTAGATGAGTGAACTCCCAATCGATTAGCGATCTGTGCTTGCGTCATCTTTTGATGATAGTAACAATAGACAATCTGTTTAACTTCCTCCTCTTGAGTGATCAGTAACTTCTTAATATCTTCCTGGATTTCTTGCTGTTGTAGTAAGTCTTGACTTTGCTTCTTGCTGGGGAGATTTTCCAAAAAGTAATTACTACCATCGTCATAATTATTAGGCTCAAATTTAGAGTAAGGAGGATCGATATGATTACGCATTATCTCTCCTATTTGATTGAGTTTTGCTTGCACTTCCTCCACGGTGAGAATAACTGGCGGTTGTAACTGCTGTAGGCGATCGATTACTTGTTGCCAATCCTCCTCTTGCCACTTATCCAATGATCTAAGAGAAGCTTTTTTAACCTCTCGAAAACAGTTAAATATTAGCAGGTAATTCTCGGTAAAGATACCCGATGTTCGTAAAATTTTTTGAATTTTATTCGCACTAAAAAGACTGACGATACCGAGATTAGTCCTGCCAATAGTTTTATACTCTCCTCGCAGGAAATTATAGAGAGTATTTCTCAATTTTTTATCGGTCCATTTTTCTAAGATTAAGCGAAAAAATCCCGGTTTGGTCTTGTTATCCTGAAAATTACCGTAAAAATTGCTAGGATTATTGATAATTGCCGTGGCAAGCAAATTCAGCAAATAGTAGAATAGGGTTTCATAATCAGCATCGATCCGATGGCCAACATTTTGATAGACCCTTTGAGTTACTATAGAGGAGCGATATTGTAAAAAAACCATCCAATGGGACTTGACTAATTGGTTATTAGGATCATTCTGTAACCATTGCCACAGAGCAAAATACACCGCTTCATCATTGGCCACGCTTCCAGCGATCGCATCGATCGATTTTCTTAATTGTGGCACTTCGCACCAGAAAACTCGATCGCCTTCAATGGCTTTAATAGTAGTATAAAAGTACCTAACGCTCATTTCTATCACCGGCTACAGGTATCTGATATCTGATTAGGTAAAAACCGAGGATTTTCTGCAAGAGTAGCCAATAAATTGAGCGATTCCCTTGCCAAGCGCACCTCTTTCTCTGACAATAGATCAGGGACTGATGAGAAATTATTAGTTATAGTGAGACAGCCTTAGCAAACCAGTAAAAGACTCATAAATTAACTCTGAGCTGCCACAAATAGCCGTCATATCAACTTCTAGGACAAAAATTAGGAATGCGAGTAACTTTTACCGAAAATCAGGGTTTTAGAAAGGAATTGAATAAACGGGTTGATGCTTATTTTACCGAAAACGGCATCCCCACCAGAGATAATTTTGCCATGTACCTGAAGACGATCACGATTTTAACTTGGGTAATTGCCGCTTGGCTATTTGTGCTTTTTGGTCCAGATATCTGGTGGCTGAAAATTATCGGTTGCATGGTTTTAGGAGGAGGATTAGCAGGAATCGGTTTTAGCATTGGTCATGATGCTAACCATGGCGGCTATTCTAGTAAAAAATGGGTTAATTCTCTCCTTGGCATGAGCTACGATTATATCATCGGTACTTCCAGTTATCTCTGGCGTTTTCGTCATAATTATCTCCATCATACCTACACCAATGTTTTAGGGTACGATGTGGAAATTCACGGCGATGGTATCGTGCGAATGACTCCCCATGCCGAGCATAAATGGTATCATCGTTATCAACATTTATTTATCCCGATTCTCTACGCTATAATTCCTATCTATTGGTCATTCTCCGATGTGCGCTCTATTCTCTTTGGTCATCGTTTTGGCGAGATTAAAATTCCCAATCCTAAACCGATCGATCTATTCGTTTTATTGAGCGGAAAATTTGTTTATCTCTTCTGTATTTATGTTAGCTCATGTTTTGGAACCCGCCGAATTTATTCAACCCTCGGCGGCTAACCAAATCGAAGACGAATGGGCAATCTTTCAAGTGCGAACTACCGTAGATTTTGCCCCTAAAAATGTCTTTTTAAATTGGTATTTGGGGGGATTAAATTATCAAGTAGTCCATCATCTTTTCCCGCAAATTTGCCATATTCACTACCCTAAAATTGCCCCAATTTTAGCGGAAGTTTGCCAAGAATTTGGCGTTAATTATGCCGTTTATCCCACCTTCTGGGGTGCTTTAGCTTATAATTATCGTTGGCTCAGACAATTAGGCAATAAACAAAGTAATTTTGATCTCAAATTAGCCAGCTAAAATCAGTTATCAGTTATCAGTTATCAGTTATCAGTTATCAGTTATCAGTTATCAGATGTAAGTTATCAGTTATCAGATGTAAGTTATCAGTTATCAGATGTAAGTTATCAGTTATCAGATGTAAGTTATCAGTTATCAGTTATCAGTTATCAGATGTAAGTTATCAGATGTAAGTTTTAAGTTAATTAGTTAGTTATCTTTATCTTTATACCTGTTTACTGTTTACTGCTCACTGTTTACTGCTCACTGTTTACTGCTCACTGTTTACTGCTCACTGTTTACTGCTCACTGTTTACTGCTCACTGTTTACTGCTCACTGTTTACTGAAAAATGAACCTACCCAACTCGATTACCCTATCGCGACTCTTGGGACTGCCATTAATTTTATACTGGTTGCACCGAGGCACAGAAATCGATCGCTGGTTAAGTTTAATTATCTTTCTGATTGCTGCCAGCACCGATTGGCTCGATGGTTATCTAGCGCGAAAATTAAATCAAATCACCGAATTAGGTAAATTTCTCGATCCTTTGGTCGATAAATTGCTGGTTCTCGCTCCCCTCTTAGCTCTGATTGAAATGGATTTAATTGCTGCTTGGGGAGTATTTTTGATTCTCGCTCGGGAATTAGCGATCGCTGGTTGGCGTATTAATCCGAATTTAACGGGAAATAGCGACATAAAAGGGGCTAATTGGTGGGGAAAAAGCAAAACAGTCAGCCAAATTATCGCTATCGCTCTCTTAATTGCTCCCTTGCCTTCTGAATATAACTTAATTTCTCAGATTGCCTTTTGGCTATCGGTGACATTAACTTTAATTTCTGGCGTGATTTATATCACACCCAGCCGAAAATTAACCCAAAATTGATAAAAACTTGACTATTAGCAATAATTCAGGGAACAAACGGCTCTTCTCGACTTTGTGTGATAATTTTTGCTTATGGAATCGTGAAATGCTTATCGGGCAAGACTTTTAGGGCTATTTTGCGGATATTCTATCAGTATAGACCTCGTTTCC
>VYKV01000044.1_pt1 | contig 36616 bp, 37 predicted proteins | sample 5114461 | NCBI WGS metagenome assembly VYKV01 (sample SAMN12291816, study PRJNA351875) | freshwater metagenome | isolation source: freshwater lake | place: USA: Michigan, Gull Lake | collected 2011-07-05 | reverse complement strand
TAGCTTCCATCCAGATACTTTATACTCAACGGAACGAGAATGTTTTTTAAACTTAGGGTAGCCTTTCTTTCCTTTAACTTGATTTTGGCAATTATCGTAAAACCGAGTAATTGCTCGCAAGGTTCTTTCTACAGCAGTCTGGCAAGCATGGGAGTTTAAATCATCAACAAATTTAAACTCTTTCCTTAATGCTGTGTTGTACCGAAATAACTCTGTTTTGCCAACACCCCGATTATCCATCCAATAACGCAGAACTTTATTACGAACAAATTGGGTTGTCCGTATTGCCTCATTAATGGCTTCTATCTGATTAGGTTTTGGCTTAACTTTGTATTCTAGTACAAACATTTTGACACTGCTTGACTGAGTATCAATATTTTAGCACAAAATTCTTTAAGTTGACAATACATATTTAAGGTGGAGGGCGGGGCTTGTACCCAAATTTTCGGTCATGATTTGCTAACTTATAGTCCTTGGCTCGGCTATTTCCGAGTATTCAGTAACAATAGATACAGAAAAAATCCTGATATCTTCTCCTTACTAAAAATATGGATTTAATTTTATGTCATCAAACGGCGGATTTTGACGCTTTGGGGGCAGCGGTGGGTTTATCGTTGCTGAAAGCGGGTAGTCGCATTGTGTTAACGGGGGGAGCGCACCCGACGGTGAGGGAATTTTTGGCCCTGCATCGGGATGAATTCGCTTTAATTGAACTGCGTAGTGTCAATCCGGCCTGTATTCGCTCTTTAATTATCGTTGATAATCAGTGGCGGGAGCGTCTGGGAAAAGCTTCCCAGTGGCTCGATTTAGGGCATTTACAGGCGATCGAATTGTATGATCATCATTTGGATAGTCAAAGCGATATTCATGCCTCTAGCGTCCATTTAGAAGCAGTGGGAGCCACCACAACTTTAATTGTCGAAGCTTTACAAAAAGCCCACATTAAACCAAACTCGATGGAAGCGACGGTAATGGCACTCGGTATTCACGTTGACACGGGTTCCCTGACTTTTGCCGGTAGTACCCCCAGGGATGCCTATGCTTTGGCTTGGTTAATGACCTGTGCTGCTAACATTAAAACGATCGCCCAATACTGTCAACCGAGTTTTTCCCCGCGCTTACAGGAGTTATTTAGCCTTGGTTGGGAAAATCTAGAGATTAAAACGATCCATGACCGTAAAATCGCCCACGTTCTCCTCCATACTGCCGATTTTATCCCCGGTTTGTCTAGTGTGGCCGAGCGCCTACTGGAATTATCCGATAGTGATGCGCTCCTTTTCGGCCATAGTTATAGTAAAGACGAGGAAGATAAGTCCCGACAGCGTTTAACTGTGATTGGTCGCTCTAGAATCGATGGGGTGAATCTATATCGGCTTTTTTCCCCCTATAACGGCGGTGGTCATGCTCAGGCCGCTTCGGTGAGTTTTCGCGATGTTCAGCCAGTTCAACAGTTAAACCAACTGCTAGGGGACTTAATTGCCCAAATTCCACCTTCTCCTACTGCTAGGGACTTAATGTCTTCTCCGGTGCGAACAATTCGTCCCGATACTTCCATATCTCAAGCCGAGCGCATCCTTTTCCGTTACGGCCATTCGGGGTTATCGGTGGTAGATGAGCAGGATCGCTTAGTTGGGGTGATTTCTCGTCGTGACCTCGATTTAGCTCTCCATCACGGCTTTTCTCGCTCTCCTGTGAAGGGATACATGACTTGTAATCCGAAAACTATTACCCCCGACACTTCCCTTCAGGAAATCGAGTCGCTGATGGTAACGTACGATTTGGGGCGTTTACCCGTACTAGAAAACGGGCAGTTAGTCGGTATCGTCACTCGTACAGATGTATTAAGACAGATTCATCAAAATGAGCGGGTGCGTTTTGAAGGGGTTGCTTTGGTTTCCTGTCTTTTACCGGCGATTAAAGAGCGTTTAGAGCCGATTTTATGGTCATTCCTGCAAGCTGCCGCCACTGCCGCTCAAAAACGCGGTTGGCATCTCTATCTGGTTGGGGGTGCGGTGCGCGATTTATTGTTAGCGGCAGAAAGGGATACTTTATTGTTACAGGATATCGATTTAGTGGTGGATGGCTGCCATCGCGCCGCCGGTGTGGGTGCGGGGGTGGAGTTGGCTAATTGTTTACAGGAAATTTATCCGGGGGCCCGGTTATCGATTCACGGGGAATTTCAGACGGCGGCTTTGTTATGGCACAAAGACGAGCGTTTTGGCTCGTTATGGGTGGATATCGCCACGGCACGCACGGAATTCTATCCCTATCCTGCCAGCAATCCCCAAGTGGAGGCTAGTTCGATTCGACAGGATTTGTATAGAAGGGATTTTACGATTAATGCTCTGGCAATTCGCCTAACTTCGCCGAAAGAGGGGGAATTACTCGACTTTTTTGGCGGTATGTTGGATTTACGCGCCCAACAAATCCGGGTTTTACACGCTAATAGTTTTATCGAGGATCCGACGCGCATCTATCGAGCGGTGCGTTTTGCCACTCGGTTAGGATTTGTTATTGAACCCTTGACAGAAGGCTACATTAGGTATGCGATCGAAAGTGGAGTTTATGATCGCTCACGACAACAAAATCAGAATGCACCGGCTTTACAGTCCCGTTTAAAAGCGGAGTTGAATTATATTTTAGAGGCGGATTACTGGGAAAGTGCCTTAGAAAAGTTGGCCGATTTGGGGGCTTTGCACTGTTTACACGGGGATTTAAGTTTAAATCGGGCTTTATGGCGACAATTGCGCTGTCTCAGTCCTTGGTTAGATTGTTTAAGTCTGGAATTGCCGGTGAATGCTTGGTTAATGCGGTTGGAATTATTAATCGCTTCTCTGGCTATGGAGGAAAGAATAGCGATCGCTAATAATTTACAATTGCCCAAAGATACTGTGGAGCGTTTACAAAAACTAGAAGTTATGGAAAGAGAGATTAGCAATAATTTTGCTTATGATCGACCCGTTAGTCAAATTGTCAGCTTTTTCAACGGTTATAAGGTTCCTAGTTTGTTACTGGTGGCGGTGAGGAGTGAGACTAGGATGCGGGCTTTAATCTGGCAATATTTAACTAAATGGTCGCAGATCGAGGCTCCTATCGACGGCAATGACCTAAAAGCTTTGGGTTATCAACCAGGCCCCCAGTTTAAATCGTTACTTGCGGCAGTGTTGGGGGCGACTTTAGATGGAATAGTCAGCAATAAAAGCGAGGCTATGGCTTTTATTGCTAGATTAACTAAGTCAGCAGATTAGGTATCGGCTGCCCCTTCATTTTCCGAAGATTGTCTTTGATCGCTGGAATAACCGCCTCTACCTCCTCTGGTGGTGGTACGATTAGAGGCAGCCCGGAATTGACGAGCGTAGGCGCGGTTGCGTTCAGCTTTTTCTTTTTTCAAATTACGACGTTTAGCCACAAGAATCTCCTTGGGATAATAGATAGACAAGCGGGGAAACGAGCGCTCGCCTCCCCTATTGACATTGACACTCTCCACCCTAAAAGTGCGGAGATTCTTGGGCTGAATCCTGCCTCCACTAGCAACGCTAATTTTGGTCTTACAGTTTCATGTCTAGTCCGACTACACCCTATAAGGCAAGCACTCTTATGGACTACTCCCCAAGCGTAAATTTCTGTGTGTCCCACAGTATTTAATTGTTTTGCGTTCTTACAGTTTGGACTTAATTGAACACCATTGACTGTTAGAAATTTTGAGATCACGGAGTAGGACGTTTAACCTATTTCCTCACGTTCTCACGCTCGGAACCACCCACAAACATCCTACCACAAAGCCGTCCTAAAAGGACGGGGTTTTCAGCCCAAATTTCCGATAACCTAGAATGGTTACGATTGGGGATTAGTAGCGACGATCTTGGCTGCGATCACCGCCAGAAAAGGAAGATTTGGGTTCTCTTTCGCGAGCTTGATTGACTTTTAATTCTCGTCCCATCCATTGAGCGCCGTCAAGAGCGGCAATAGCCTTCGCTTCTTGCTCTGGGGTTTCCATTTCCACGAAAGCGAACCCGCGTTTTCTTTTCGTTTCCCGATCCATGGGGAGGTGAACGCGCTTGATTTTACCATATTCGGTAAAAACTTCCGCTACATCCTCTTGGTCAACCTCGAAAGGGAGATTACCAACATAAATTGACATAAAACCTATCCTTGCACAGATAAAAACAACAGATTTGTAGAGAACCAAGATTTCGGGAACTAGCTGAACCAATACTAAACAGAAATGCTTTGACCATTAATACTGACAACGAGCCGCAGTGCCGACTTTTATTCTCGATCTCCATCCTAGCACATAGCTATTAGCTTTGATTGATTCTGCCTCTCTCGCCACGGGAGCAGATAAACTAGACTAGAATGCTGCCCCATAAAATGCCCTAATTATGAGTTTATCCCCCCATCCGATCGAAACTGCCCTAAAAACCCTGGCAGCGAAAGCGGAAAATTCCATCGAACAAACAACAAACCTAGAAGACTTAGAACAGCTAAGGGTGAATTATCTCGGTAAGAAAGGAGAATTATCGCAGATTTTACGGGAAATGGGCAAATTAACCCCCGAAGAGAGACCGCGCCTCGGTGCGATCGCTAATCAGGTAAAAGAATTAGTGCAATCGTTGCTGGAATCTCAGCGAGAAAGTCTAAATAATGCCCAAATTCAAGCGAAATTAGCGGCGGAAACCCTCGATGTCACCCTACCTGCTCTTAGCCGTCCTTTAGGGCGAATTCACCCCTTAAATAGCACAGTTGATCGCATGATCGATATTTTCGTCGGTCTGGGTTACAGCATTGCCACTGGGCCGCAGGTAGAAAGCGATTATTATAATTTTGAGGCTTTAAATATCCCTGCTGACCATCCGGCCCGGGATATGCAGGATACTTTTTTCTTGAGTGATGGTCGTTTATTGCGGACCCATACCTCCCCGGTGCAGATTCGCTACATGGAAAGTCACGAACCCCCGATTCGGATTGTGGCCCCGGGCCGCGTTTATCGTCGCGATACCGTTGATGCTACCCATTCCGCGGTTTTCCATCAAGTGGAATTATTAGCGGTGGACCAGGGATTAACTTTTACGGATTTGAAAGGAACAATTAAAGAATTTCTTAAGCAAATGTTTGGGGCCGATTTACCGGTTAAATTCCGCGCTTCCTACTTCCCTTTTACCGAACCCTCGGCCGAGGTAGATGTGCAGTGGAAAGGCAAATGGTTGGAGGTGATGGGCTGTGGTATGGTGGATCCCAATGTCTTAAAAGCAGTCGGTTATGACCCCCAAATCTATACGGGTTTTGCTGCTGGTTTTGGCGTGGAAAGATTTGCTATGGTATTACATGAGATAGACGATATTCGCCGTTGTTATAATAGCGATATCCGCTTTCTCCGCCAATTTTAGGGGGATAAACCCGATGGTCATGAGTGAAGATTTAACCAAAAAAAGACTCCTATCCGTGGCTTGTCATGCCTCGATCTTTTTGAGTGCTACGCTGGTATCGGTGGGGATTCCTTTAGCTATTTATTTCATTTCTGATGATGAAACGGTGAAGGAAAACGCAAAAGAAGCTTTTAACTTTCACCTGAATATGTGGTTATACTACCTAATTGCTGGAATTCTAGTTTGGGTTTTAATCGGTTATTTGCTCTTAGCGATTCTTGGTGTGGTGAACATTGTTCTCCCCATTCTTGCTATCCTGCAAGTCTGGAAAGATGCTTATAAGGTTTTCCGTTATCCTTTTATTTTCCGGGTTCTGTAATTAATTATCGGGGTTGAACAGGTTTCAACCCTTTTTTAGTCCTGTTGCTGCTAGAAAAATAGCCTCTGGAGTTTATGACTAAAATTGTCATCATCGGTGCGGGAATAGTGGGGGCCACCATTGCCTACGAATTAAGCGCCATCGAAGGATTAGAAATTACCCTCATCGATGAAAAAAAACCAGGACAAGGAGCAACTGGGGCAGCCCTAGGGATTTTAATGGGGATTATCAGCCATAAAACTAAAGGTAGAGCCTGGAAACTGCGGCAAGAAAGTTTAAAACGTTACGAAACCCTCCTTCCTGAGCTAGAATCCCTCACCGGACTGACTATTCCCTGTCACCGTGATGGCATTGTCCTCCTGCGATCGAGTGCTGAAGACGAAGAAAATTGGCGCAAGTTAGCCCAAATCCGCCAAGAACAGGGATATTGTCTAGAAATATGGGATAAAGAGACTTTAACCCAAAAATGTCCCCAAGTGGCCAGCGAGCATCTCCAGGGTGCTATCTACTCCCCCAGTGATCATCAAATTAATCCGGCCCTGCTCACGGAGGCTCTCGTCGCTGCTGCGGCAAGAAGGGGGGGGAAATGTCAATTTGGTGTAAAAGTTGAAAATTTCGGGAAGACAGAGCTTCAAGGCTCTAATTTGAGGCAATGCACCCATATTTATAGTTCTAATGGTATAGAGGAAACCGACTTTTTGATTCTTTGTGCGGGAATTGGTTCTACTGCTTTAACCGCAACTCTTAGCCATCCAGTGGAAATCCGACCGGTTTTAGGGCAAGCTTTGCAGATAAAATTGACGCAACCTTTAGAAAGTTCCGATTTTAAGCCGATTTTAACGGGAAATGACCTGCATATTCTGCCTTTGGCCGGAGCGGAATACTGGATTGGGGCAACGGTGGAATTTATGGACGAAAAGGGCGAAATTATCCCCGATACTGCCCTATTAGAGCAAGTGTATCAACAGGCGATCGCTTTTTGTCCCTCTTTGGCCGCGGGTGCGATCGTGCGTACTTGGTCCGGTAAGCGACCGCGACCGGAGAAAAAATCCGCTCCCATCATCGAATATTTGCCCGGATACGATAACGTTATTCTGGCCACGGGACACTACCGCAACGGGGTTTTATTAGCCCCCGCTACCGCTAAAATGGTCAGGGAAATGTTAAGTGGTAATTTAGGTTTTGCTGAAAAAGTTTGTTGATGGGGTTAGGAGTCGGTCGTCAGTATTCTCCGAGTCAGGAGATTATTTTTATTTATTCTCCCCTCTCCCCTCTCTACAATAATTACTCGCAGCCAGAAATACGTTGGGTTAATATCATACTTTGTGCTTTTTGTCAAAAAAACTTTTTTTTTGCAATAAAACTACATAAAAAAAAGATCATCATTGCTGGTGAAATTGACTGATTTACCCGTCTTAATTAGGATCACCTTCTAGGTGTGGCAAGGGTTTCAACCATTGCTGCCCAAAAAAGCACAGAGTGTCCCATTATGAAATTCAGTAAAATCGCTGTTACCACTGTAACATCGTTGTTAAATAAAAATCTTTCTCAATTAATTCTTAAGAATTTATAAATATTGCGGAATGTTAATTTAAATATTCTCAAGTTTTTGCATTCAATAAATAATTTTTACTTATCTTTGTCGGAAAATAGAACTCCTGCAAAAATCCAACATCTACCATTGGGTTAGGAGTCAGTATTTAGGAGTCAGGATTCGGCTTTTTTCTCCCTTCTCCCTTCTCCCTTCTCCCTTCTCCCTTCTCCCTTCTCCCTGCTATCTGCTATCTGCAGCCGATGACCCTATCTGAACAAGAAAGACAACAACTCTGTGACACTGCTCGGGAAGTGGCGAAACTTTCCTATTCTCCCTATTCCCGTTTTCGGGTGGGGGCAGCGGTCTTGACAAATAAAAAGATTTATGCTGGTACTAATGTAGAGAACGCTAGTTATGGCTTGAGTTTGTGCGCGGAAAGGGCAACTTTAGCGCAAATAATCGCAGCGGGCGATCGAGAAGTACGGGCGATCGCTATAGCCTGTATCGATGGGAAGGATGATATTAGTCAGTTAACTCCCTGCGGAGCCTGTCGTCAATGGATAGCCGAATTAGCGCCGAAAGCAGAGATTATTATCTGTGGAAATCAGCAAAATTATCGTTTTCATCTCTCGGATTTACTGCCTTTTTCCTTTCATTTTTAACTGTGGGCAAAGTATAGGGTTTAAGGTACTACAACAACGGCTAAGATAACTGCTATAAGAGCCGTTATCTGACCAAACATTAGTATCTAGTATCTAGTATCTAGTAAATACTTGAGAGTCATAAATGAACATCTCTACCAGTTGAGTTGTCCCGTAAATTATCCAAAGTATCATCATCAAGACTTGTCAAATCTACCCTTTGCCTAAAATCTTGCCAGGCTGACCAAAAATCATTAACCTCTCTAATTTCTACTAATACATCTTCATTATCAGGAAAATAAACTGCCTCTAATAACTCAATAATTTTGCCTTTTTTAATTCCTTTAACTAACATAATATCAACTCCTTCGTTGCCGACTCAAATGAGACTTCGTGCTTTGAGAGAATTTTTATCTCAGTCAAACTGCCTAAAACAATTATACTGCTACCCACTGAAACTGATGGCACATTTGTTATATGTTCTGTCTATAACTTGAATCATATCTATTCAACTGTATTGAACCATTGATCGGGTTCAGAAGCCCAAGTAAATTTCCAGTGAGGTTGCTTCATCTCCAACACTTAAGGGGCTAATAACTACATTTTATCTCCTCCGGTAGCGACATTTTTAAATCTTTCTTGGGCAGCGGAAAAAGCCTCTTTCATCACCCGTTGAATCCTCTTAGGATCGGGTTTTTTACCCCCCATTAAATCGCCAAAATAGACACAAGCGCCCTCTCCTAGGGCCCAGGTATAGGCAGCGGACCAAGAAGCGGCGATGACACTGCCAAAACCGGGGATAAATTTCACCAATTCCCGACCGATGGCCTGGGCCAAAAAGCCGCCAGCGATCGCACTGACGACTCCACCGGCTTGGGATGGGGTTAAGACTTGACCGTATAATTTGCCTAAAACCCCCACCATTGACACTTGTAGGGCGGTTAACACGGGCATAGTCGCTAAGGGTAAGGGAATCGCCGCCAAGGTCGCCGCTATGACGGAAAAGGCTAACATATAGCGTCGCGCCACGTCCCGATAGAGATTGCCTAATTTATTGCTGGTTTCCCGATCTAAAAGTTGGTGGATGGTGTTAGCCTCGGCTTTTGGCAATAAATCGGCTAAATTGTCTCTAAATGCCTCTAAACCGTAAAAAACAGGGTTGTAACCGTCTTCCTCTAGGGTGAAATCGATTAGCACAGAATTATCATATAAATCCTTAAAAGTTTCTTTAATTTCTTGATAGGCGCGATTGATATCCTCGAAATCGGGAGGATAAGGGGGATGATCGGCGGTATTAGGAGGATAAAGCTGATGAAGGCAGGTGACAGCCAGTAAACAGGGTATTTTAGGGTATTTTTGCCGCAGTTGTTTGGTAATTTCCAGGAGGCTATCGGTGGCAAAATCATTAATTTTTACCGTCACGATAAAAACCTGGGCGCATCCCGTATTTTCGGCTAAATCTGCTAATAATTCCGCGATTACCGTGTCTGTGTGTTGATAGGCATCCCCTAACCCCACCGTATCGGTAAAAATCAACAGGGGTAAGTCTTCCGCGGGGTAGGTGTAGCGCTGGGTGTTTTGGGTGTGGGGACGGAAACCTTGCCCGACGATTTCCGCCGAAACTCCCGTTATTCCCCGAATAATCGAACTTTTTCCCGTTTGGGGTTTGCCGATTAACAGCGCCTCGGTGGTGGGTAATTCTTGACGGACTTTTTCTAAAATTTCCGCCACTTGATTGTCACTAACACTAAACCACTGGAGGACAGTATTAGTCAACTGGTCGATGGGGAGTCTTTTCATCACTTCCCCCGTGAGACTATTCCAAGTATTGACCAAAGAATCAATGGGCAGTTTATTAGTCATGGGGATTAGAAGGGTTTATGATAACTAAAATAGAGATTTTCAGCAATAGAATCAGACGATGACAAAAGCCGCAATTAGTCCGCAAGATTTATCATGGCCTTTTTGGCCAATTGTACCACTTTATCCCTACGGTCAAAGACGGACAATTCGCCAAGAAGTGGTGAAAGATACGCTCTGGACATTTGAGCAATTGCAGGGTATTTTTTATGTGGTCGTGCCGATTCGCATGACGGTAATTAAGTTAGCATCTGGGGGTTTATTTGTTTATGCACCAGTGGCCCCGACTCCTGAATGTATTCGCTTAATGCGTGAGTTGGAAAGTCAACACGGGGAAGTTAAATATATTATTTTGCCGACGATTTCTGGGATTGAACATAAGGTTTTTGTCGGTCCTTTTGCCCGTTATTTTCCTAAGGCTATAGTTTATGTTGCTCCTAATCAATGGAGTTTTCCTCTTAATTTACCTTTGAGTTGGTTGGGTTTACCGGCAAAACGAACAGAAATTTTACCTGCTGACTCGGCAACCACTCCTTTAGGAAAGGATTTTAGTTATGAAATTTTACCCGCAATTGATCTGAATGTGGGATACTTCTCGGAAGTGGCTTTTTTTCATCACTACTCTCAAACTCTGCTGCTGACTGATGGAATTATTTCTATCCCAGAAAATCCTCCCGCTATTTTAGAATTAGACCCCTATCCTCTCCTGTTTCACGCTAAAAATAGTGCTAAGGATTTGGTGGAGAATACCCCAGAAAATCGCCGTCGGGGTTGGCAAAGAATTTGTCTTTTTGCTCTTTATTTTCAACCTCCGGTTTTAGCTGTTCCCAATTGGATTAAGGTTTTTCGAGATGCTTTTACTGCTAAGGAAAAGAGTAAAAAAGCCTATTTTGGTTTATTCCCTTTTCAATGGGGTGATGATTGGCAAAGGACTTTTTTAAATTTGCGTCGAGAGGGGAGGTTAATAGTAGCACCCATTTTGCAAACCTTGATTCTTAATCGCACTACTGACGAGGTTAGTCAATGGGTTGATAGAATTTCCCAATGGCCGATTAAACAGGTTATTCCTTGTCATTTTGCTAGTCCGATTCAAGCTGATAGTCAAGAGTTTAAACAGGCTTTTTCTTTCTTGTTAAAAGATTCTTATTTACCTAAAGATGACTTGGAATGTTTAGAAAGTATTGATAGTTTTTTAGTGCGCTGGCGATTGACTCCTCCTCCCGATAAAAAATTGTAATTTATGGCTAAGAACTGCTATAATGTATGCGGTTGTTAGTTGATTGCTAATCAAGGTCATGCAAATTCCCGAAAATCCCAGTAATGATGACATCAGAGCGGCGTTGATTCAATTGCGAGAAGAACTTGGTCAAAAAGTTGACCGCTTAGAATATAAATTTGATGCCTATCAAAAAGGTACAGACGGTATGGTTAGAATGGCTACTACTATCATCATTGCCACCGCTTCTGTGGTAGTTTTATCTAGTCTTAGTCCTGCGGTGACAGCAATTATCACCGCTTTATATTCTGCTAATGCTCATTAGACCTCTTGTAAAAATCAAAAATTGTTGTTAGGGTTAGGAGTCAGTAGCCAGTAGTCAGTAGTCAGGAGAATTAAGAATGAATAATAATCAATTAAATGGTCTATTTACATATTTTAGGCAATAATCCTTATTTTTGCCGTTTTTGAACCCTCAAAAATTAATTATGCAAGAGGTTTATTAGTTACTTTATCGCTAAATTCTGGTGCGTTACTACCTTTCCTGAATTTTTACCCGTTTGTTTAATTGATTCATAGTCAAGGAAATCACCAGATTAAAGAATAAATAGGTTGCCATAACTACTATTAACATTTCTACAGCTTTTCCTGTCTGATTAGCGATGGTACTAGAGATAGCATAAATATCATTATAACCAATAGCGATCGCTAAACTAGAGTTTTTAACCAGGTTTAAACATTCATTAGTTAAAGGAGGAATAATCACTGGCAAAGCTTGGGGAAAAATCACTAATCTCATCACTAATAAAGGTTTTAATCCCAAGGCTTTAGCTGCTTCCCATTGTCCCCGATTAACCGATTGAATTCCCCCCCGTACTGTTTCCGCGATAAAGGCAGCTGTATAAACAGTTAAACCGATTAAGAGGGTGGCAAACTCAGAAGAAAGATGTAAACCAAAGTCAATATTTTGATTAATAGGATTAACTTGGGGACTTTGCCATTGTAAACCCCAGATTAGAGGAAATATAACTAGGATTAGTAGGCTAGTTAGACATAAACTAAGTTTATTTTTTAGATATAAAAATACTGAGAAAATTATTCCTAAAGCAATGATAGCTAAGGCTAACCATGTCCTGAAACTATTAGCGGGGAAAGGTAAATATACTCCTGAGTTATTTAAAAATACCCTGCCAAAGAACTCTAGAGAGTCCTCAATTTTAGGCAGTTTCAGAAATACCGCAAAATACCAGAAAAATAATTGTAATAATAGAGGAGTATTGCGAATAGTTTCCACATAAATTGTTGCCAACTGACGAATTAACCAATTATCCGACAAGCGACCTAACCCGATGACTATTCCCAGACTAATCGCCAAAAATATGCCAGTAATCATAATGCGGAGGGAATTAACTAATCCCACCAAAAGAGCGCGAAAATAGGTATCGGTGGGACTGTAGGGAATAGGAGAGTCACCAATCGCAAAAGAAGCTGGTCGGTCAGGATCAAAGAGAAAGCCAAAGCCAAAACTTAAGCGTAAGCGTTGGAAATTAATCACTAAATTGTGGCCAAAAAACCAGAAAATTAGGCAGACAATTAGCAGGATAATTACCTGTAGAAAAATCTTCTGAAATCGATCATCGTACCAAAAAGAATTTTTTTGAGGTAAAGTCATAAGTAGTCGTGCAAAATAAATTTCTTGGTTAGGATAGGCACTCATGCAAAAGGCAAAAGGTAAGAGGCAAGAGGTGGTTAGATATGTGTAATTAATTTTGCGCGCGGTACTTAACAAAAGAAATCGGTGACTTTTGGCCACCGATTGAGAAAATCAACAAATATTTAGATAACTCCGAGACGGGAGAGACCGAGGATAACACCGGCGCCGAGGACATGACCAAAACTGGTAGTACCTAGTAAAGCGCCTAATCCCATACCACCGAATAAAGCGGGGGAAGGTAAAGCAGGACCGACATTTTGTTGTTGAATAGTCGCTTTACCGAAAGCAATAGCGAGAATATTGCAGATAATCATGACAATCGCCACTTTGGGACTCCATTCGCTGGAACCTTGTACGGCGGTAGCGGCCATTAATAGGGTTGAATACATTGAAATTCTCCTGAACAGGTCGTTTTAAGTTTTTAATCTTAAAGGTAGTTTTCACCCCACATCACTCCCTGTTGCAATACTTAATAATCAAAAGCACAGGAGTCAACGATACGGCCGATTCGTCTTCACTTCTGAACTACTCGCTTAGTACAAATTTAAGTTTAAGCCTACTTCTTTAGCGAAGACGGCTAATCCTTTCTTTTCAATGGTTTTGATAGCTTTGGTGGAGATGCGTAGTTTTACCCAACGGTTGCCTTCCGACCACCAGACTCTTTTCCATTGTAGGTTAGCTTCTTGTAATTTTTTGGTGCGACGGTGGGAGTGGGACACCGCATAGGCGTTATTGGCCTTTTTCCCCGTCATAGTACAGACTCTAGACATAATTTACTCCTGTGCGATCGATGTTTGTCAATAGTCAACCTTTCTAGTTTAACTCAAATCTCGCCAGAAGTCCCCCCTTCCCCCTGGGTGAAGTGAACGGAGATAAATTTAACAGCAAGTGGGGGGATTAAGAAGTTGATTAAACTGGTTCACTGCTCAGACAATTTCGACAATTGCATCAAAGGTAATGGTGAGAATATTGTCAACAAATTTAGTTGTAATTTGTTACTGAATAGAAACTATTTTAATAAGTTTTAAATAGTTTCTAGCATTCTGGTTAATTCATTTTTATTTTTCCACAATTTAACTTGACAATTTTGGTATATTTTTGCGATAAAAACAAAAATATTAACCATTGTTTGACGAGGTAAGTTACCAGAAACTAGAACAAATACTTGAGCCTGATAACGGGCTATCTGTTGAACTTCTAAAATATTTCTACCAATGTTTACATCTTTAGTTAATACTATCCATCCTCTTTGACTAACAATAGGTAGCCACTGCGTATCTGGTGCATCTGGGGCAAAATGAGCATGATGAAATTCAATCTTAACCCCTATTTTTTGCAAAGCTTCACCGATAGACTTTCCTAAAGCGCGGTCTATAAAATAGGTGTATTGATAGGTCATGCTGCTTGCCAATTGGACTCGAATAAAATCGCTTTTTCAATTTGCCAACGTTGACAATTATAATCATTGGCAATATCTTCTATAGAGTCCCCCGCATCATAAAGTTCTGTGACAATTTTAGTGGGAATTCCTGTTCCTTTGATAGTGGGTTTTCCGAAGGAAATATTCGGGTCTATCATGAGGACTTTATCAGTGAAGTCTTCCCCCTTTAGGTTGATAGTGGGAAAAAGCCTTGTGGCGATATCTTGTTCATCCCATTCAATACGAGTTAATAGATTATTTAATACTTGTTTCATCGCTAATTGTCCCGAACGGGAGGCATTAATTAAATGTTCAAATTGTTCGATAAAAAGGTCAATTCCATCGGTACTAAATTGTTTTTGAACTAGAGGATGATCGGTGTTAAATTGTTCACTAATATAGTCTAGGGTAAGTCTAACTTTATCGAGAGGGATGTTATGAACGGTGCGAATGACTCTTAAAACGTGCGCTTCCACTAAGTTAGTAAAGGAAAGTTGGGGAATATTCGGATTAGGTCGTTGAATGAGGGGTAAAAACTCTTTTTGTCCTTTTTTGGTGGGGTAGGTGCGTCCCTTTACCCAGGTTCTCAGAGTGGGTAAAGGAATATGGAGATAGCGCGCAGTATCGGCTATAGTATAGGTGGGAACATGATAGAGATGCTCTAGAGATAAGGGAGATGACACTTTGACCATCGTTAATATTTTGGTGAAGTTGTTGGGATGAGATTATCGCCTATCGATTATCTCATTTTAGCTAATTTTGGTATCCTTGAGGATAGGGATAAAGTAGGGTACATCTCATTTTTGTAAATCTAGCAAGTTGGGATTTTTACGGGAAAACTCTCTGATAAAATCGGGCATTACTTCCGATTTTATTAGTCAATCCAAGCTTTTGGGGGGTTCTACCCCCCAAACCCCCCGTTGGGGGCGTGGCGCCGCCCCCAAACCCCCCGCGCATTAGCTTTTCGGTGGGATGCTTACAGGCGGCTGCTGATATATCTGTGATAATTTAAGAATCACTGATAATTGCTGATTGTCGGTATTTCTGCAAATGTCAGATGCACCCATAAAGTAGAATGAGTGCATCTCAGGGGACCTTGGGTCCAAATGAGGTTATATTTTATCTATAGAAGAACGTTTATAGGCTGCACCGATAATGACTAATTCACTGCCAAAATATCTAGAGGAAATCACTGGCATTTATCAACAGGGTAACGCCACAGAACACAGTTATCGTCCTGCTTTAAAAAAATTAATTGAATCCCTAAATAATAACCTACAAGCTCTCAATGAACCGAAAAGGATTGCTTGTGGCGCTCCGGATTTTGTGATTAATCAGGGTATGGTAGAAATTGGTCATCTGGAAGCAAAAGATATCGGAACTTCTCTCAAAAAGGTTGAAAATACTCCCCAAATAAAACGTTATTTACAGGCTTTGGGTAACTTAATTATCACCGATCATTTAGAATTTCGTTGGTATGTATCGGGAGAATTGCGTCTATCAGCTTCCGTGGCAACTCTTAATCAAAAAAAGCAAATTAAACCTGATTCCCAGGGTATTTTGCAAGTAGAACAAATGTTCTGTCAATTTTTTCTCTCGAAAGTTATTCAGATAACAACACCGCGAGAATTAGCGAAAAAAATGGCCGCTTTAGCGCAGTTAATTCGGGATGCGATCGCACAAGCTTTGAAAGATCAAGATTGCGGGGGAATGCTGCGGCAACAATTGCAATCTTTTCAACGAGTTTTAATTAGTGATCTCAACGAAGCGCAGTTTGCCGATATGTATGCACAAACAATTTGTTATGGTTTATTTGCTGCGCGCTGTAATACGGATCAAATCAGTTCTTTTTCCCGGGAAACGGCAGGATTTCGACTGCCAAAAACTAACCCTTTTTTGCGGGGAATTTTTCATCAAATTGCTGGTACAGAATTAGATGAGCGGATTACTTGGGCCGTGGATACTCTAGCCACTATTTTACAACAAACAGACATGGAGGGGATTCTGGGCAGCTTTGGAAAACGCACCCGCAAGGAGGACCCTGTAGTTCACTTTTATGAGACTTTTTTAGCCGAATACGATAGTAAAATGCGTGAGTCTAGGGGAGTTTATTATACCCCTGAACCCGTGGTTTCTTACATGGTTCGCAGTGTGGACTATATTCTGAAAAATAAGTTTCAGATTCCTAAAGGTTTAGCCGATGCCAAAAAAATTACTATTAAAAATCCTAATAATAGCCAAGAAACTCAGGAAGTTCACCAAGTTTTAATTCTGGATCCTGCTGTGGGAACCGGCACTTTTTTACACTCTGTTATCGATTATATCTATGAGAGTTTTCGTCAACAGAAAGGGATGTGGTCTAGTTATGTTAGTAAACATTTATTACCGCGTCTCTTTGGGTTTGAGTTACTGATGGCTCCCTACACCGTAGCACACATGAAGTTAGGTTTACAACTTCAGGAATTAGGCTATGATTTTAGTGCCGATGAACGCTTAGGAATCTATCTCACCAACACCCTACAGGAAGCTTTTCAAATTCCCCCTGCTGACGGTTTTTTAAATCGTATTCGCGATGAAGCAGCCGCGGCAAAAGATGTTAAGCAAGAAATGCCAGTCATGGTGATTTTAGGCAATCCACCCTATTCCTATCAGTCGATGAATACTGATCCTTGGATTGTGAATTTGGTTAAGGATTATTATCAATTAGATGGGAAACCATTGGGAGAGAGAAACCCCAAAGGTTTATTAGATGATTATGTGAAGTTTATTCGCTTTGCTCAGTATCGGGTAGCGGAAACTGGTTATGGAGTTGTGGCGTTAATTACAAATCATGGTTATTTAGATAACCCAACTTTTCGGGGAATGCGTCAAAATTTGATGCAGACTTTTGATGAGATTTATGTTTTAGATTTGCATGGGAATAGCAAGAAAAAAGAAGTTTGTCCCGATGGTTCACCCGATCAAAATGTGTTTGATATTCAGCAAGGTGTAGCGATTGCATTTTTTATCAAGTATCAAGATAGTCAGCAAGATTTAGCGAAGGTTTATCATGCTGATTTGTGGGGTGTTAGAGAGGTTAAAGAGAATAGGGAGTTAGTTGGGGGTAAGTATCATTGGTTAGATGAAAATGATATTAGTTCAACTGGATGGTTAGATATAGAGCCTAAAAAACCATTTTATTTGTTAAGAAGTCAATCAGAAGAATTGTTAGGTGAATATAATAAATATCATAGAATTGATGAAATATATATTACTCATATCTATGGTTTCAAGAGTCATCGTGATCACTTTGCTATAGATTTCGATAAAGAGCAGATAGTTAAACGAATTACTGAATTAGTTAATCAAGATAAATTAGACAATTCTTTTTCTGATAAATATGACTTAGGAAAGTGGGATTGGAAGAAAGCATCTACAGCTTTGAAACAAGAGATAGACTTGTGGAGATTCCTTGACTTATGCGCTTATAGACCCTTCGACAATAGGTTTATGTTTTATTCTGATTATGTTATGGATAGAACAAGACCTGATTTAAGAAACCATATATTTAACAAAGAAAATTTGTGTTTAGTTTGTTCTCGTCAAATAGCAAATAATGAATATAGACATTTTTGGATAACTGACTTAGTTCCTAATGATTGTTTGATTTCAAATATCACGAAAGAATCTAACCATAACTTCCCCCTCTATCTTTACCCAACCAATACCCCAACTCTATTTGAAACAGAACCAACCAACTCGCCAAATGGTCGCCGGCCCAATCTAGCGCCAGAATTTATTAACAAACTTTCGGCAAAACTTGGCTTAGAATTTTTCTCAGATGGCAAAGGAGACGAAAAGAAAACCTTTGGACCGGAAGACATTTTTAACTATATCTATGCCGTCTTTTACTCTCCCCAATATCGCCAACGTTACGCCGAATTTTTAAAAATAGACTTTCCTCGTGTTCCTCTCACCAGTGATAAAGAATTATTCTGGGAATTAGTCAAAAAAGGTGACAGATTAGTGCAGTTACACCTCATGAAAGGGACAGGAAAAGAAATTAGTAGCTATCCCGTGGCGGGTTCTAATCTAGTGGAACAGGTGAAATATGACGAAAATAAACAACAAATTTTGATTAATTCTGACCAGTATTTTGCGGGGATTCCGCCGCAAATTTGGAACTTTTATATCGGCGGTTATCAAGTGTGTCAGAAGTGGCTAAAAGACCGCAAAGGTCGCCACCTTAGCTACGATGACTTAGAACATTATCAACAAATTATCTCCATTTTGGGAGAATCGATCGCAATTATGGAAACTATAGATATAATTATCAATAAATATGGTGGTTTCCCCTTTAGTTAAGCCACCGGTGAGAGAAGATTAATACTAAATCCGTTGAATATAGGCTACATATCAGGAGAGGTAAAAGGTAGAATAAATAATCAGTTTTTAATAACCAGATTTAGTATTACCAGAAACTAGAACAAATACTTGAGCCTGATAACGGGCTATCTGTTGAACTTCTAAAATATTTCTACCAATGTTTACATCTTTAGTTAATACTATCCATCCTTGTTAATATTTTGGTGAAGTTGTTGGGATAAGATTATCGCCTATCGATTATCTCATTTTAGCTAATTTTGCTATCCTTGAGGGTAGGGATAAAGTAAGTTTCCCGTTTCTTTTCTTAATTCCCTAATTTCAGTTGCTAACGCTTCTCTGACTTCCTGCTCTGCTGATTCTCTGCTATAACCGAATATAAGTTTAAGATTAGTGTCACAATCTCTAAAGGGGTAAACTTTCTCTTGAATACAATTAAATCCATAAATTTCAATATCTTTTAAAATTAATTGTTCTAAACACCATATTTTACCTTCAAGGTAGCCAGTAATCTGATTAGTTTCAGGAACATTTATTTTTTTTAAGCATCGTTTATCTCCCGTGAGTAAATAGCTTAAATTATTTTGTTTATTCAAGTAGCTAACATAACTGAGGAGAATAGCCTCACCTAGGTCTATTCCTTCAATTTTCTGTAATTGAATAAAATCCTCCTGATTGATATTATTAATTGATATTTTATCGCAGGTTTCAACGACAGATAAAGCGTCTTCTAGGTTATATTTAACAGGGTTTCTCTTTCTTTTTTGCTGCGCTTGCCTTTTAAATTTATATTGAAATGTCTCAAGAATTTTAACTTGATTAATCTCAACTCCAAAGGTATTGAGGGTTTTCTCAAATAAACCACAGGTGGCCAATTTTAGGATAATGTCATTATCCAAACAATAAACAGAACCAGTCAAGATTAAACTCCTAACACCTTTTCTAGATACTCGTAGGTTTCGTCATCAAATTTATCCCAGTCTAACTGATTGGCCAAATATTCATTAATAATCTTGTTGCCATTTGGGTTAGGTTCTAATACTTTTAAAGTCTTCATGGCTAAAGCAAAGTAGTCCCTATTATGCCATCCATAGTTCAGAATAATTGCACCTATATCAATATCGGGATGATGAGAGATAAAATGTTCTTGAACATATTTACTCAATTTTTCAGCATTTTGGAATTTCCCATCCCCAAGGCAGTTATCACAATCACCTAAGAGTAATTCAGTGGCAAATTGATTAGCTTCTTTTTCTTCGCTATCATTATCAAATGTAATGTCTTCATCAACTAATACCCCATTGTTTAGATGTGCTAATGCTAAATGTCCTAATTCGTGTGCTAAGTCAAAAGCGAGTCTTGCCGACTGTTGATGTTTTGAACTAAGAATAATTACAGGAGAAGTGGAATGCCATTGAATTAATCCAGCAAATTTATTAGTATTGTTAGGAAAATGATCAAAGTATCCTACCGCTATTCCCTGAGACCAACAATAGTCTAAAAGAGAGGTCAAGTCAACCTTTGGCTGGTCACTTAAGATGTCTTCCCTGATGGTTTTAGCATCCTTAGGTAAAGGGGTATAATTAACTTCAACCCCCAAGGAAATTAACTCAGCAAACCGACTCGCTAAAGCTTGCGCTAGATAGGGATGTTGGTTATTTTGGCTATTGTGCTGTTTAAATTTAGTATGGGGAGGTCTATTAAATTTGACCTCTTCTTGAGGGGTTAATAAAGATGAGAGGTCAAGATTGAGGTTTTTGGCGATATAACCTGCTCCTTCTAGGACCGCAACGGGTTTATCATTGAGTTCATCATCCCACCAACTGGGTAAGCCATTTTTTCGGACATAATTTTTTTTAAGTCCGATTTGTGAGAGTTTCTGGTAGAGGGATGCCATGGTAAGGCTTTCTGTCATGGTTTCACCCTCCTTTGTCGGCAATACTAAGTTTTTTAAGGTTTTAGGGAATCAAAGTAGATCAGTATATTCTTAGCTCTAAGATACCATCTCTAACTTAATTTTTGCCCACTGGCAATAGTCCCTTTTCACCGATAAATGACTCTCCACTCCCAACGAGAGTGATACAATTGTTAACACCACAGACCAAGAGCCAATCGAAGCGAGAGAATCAAAACTGCTATGTTAAAAGCCCTACTCGGAGACCCCAACGCCCGCAAAATTAAAAAATTTCAGCCCCTCGTCACCGAAATCAACCTGCTGGAAGAAGATATTAAAAACCTATCCGATGACGAATTAAGGAGCAAAACCAGCGAATTTAAGGAAAGATTAGACAAAGCGAGAAATTATGAGCAAAGAGAGGAGATTCTCGAGGAAATCCTCCCCGAAGCTTTCGCCATTGTCCGGGAAGCGGGAATCCGAGTCTTAGGGATGCGTCACTTTGACGTACAGTTATTGGGGGGAATGGTACTCCACAAAGGACAAATCGCCGAGATGAAAACCGGGGAAGGAAAAACCCTAGTTGCCACTCTCCCCGCTTATTTGAATGGATTGACCGGAAAAGGGGTTCACGTCGTCACCGTCAACGATTATCTCGCCCGTCGTGACGCGGAATGGATGGGGCAGGTACATCGCTTTTTAGGGTTAAGTGTGGGACTAATTCAAGCCGGTATGAGTCCAGAAGAAAGAAAGAAAAATTATGCCTGTGACATCACCTACACCACTAACAGCGAACTCGGCTTTGATTATCTGCGCGATAACATGGCTACAGTGATGGGGGAAGTCGTCCAAAGACCCTTTAACTACTGCGTTATCGACGAAGTGGACTCCATTCTTATCGATGAGGCCAGAACTCCATTAATTATATCAGGAGCGATCGATCGACCCACAGAAAAATATATTCTCGCCGCCGAAATCGCCGAGCAATTAGTGCGCCAAAAAGTAGAAGACGGACCGGGAGACTACGAAGTTAACGAAAAAGACCGTAACGTTTTAATGACCGATGAAGGCTTTAAAAAAGCGGAAGAACTATTAGAAGTTACCGATTTATACGACCAAGAAAATCCCTGGGCGCACTATATTTCTAACGCTATTCGTGCCAAAGAACTCCAGAAAAAAGACGTTAACTATATCGTCCGCAGTGGTGAAATTGTTATTGTTGATGAGTTCACGGGACGGGTATTACCGGGGCGACGTTGGGGCGATGGTTTACATCAGGCAGTGGAAGCTAAGGAAGGGGTAGAAATTCAACAGGAAACCCAAACCTTAGCCACGATTACCTATCAAAACTTTTTCTTACTCTATCCGAAATTATCCGGCATGACCGGGACGGCCAAAACTGAAGAAACGGAACTAGAAAAAGTCTATAACCTGCAAGTAACAATTATCCCCACCAACCGCGTTTCTCGTCGGCAAGATTTAGCCGATGTGGTCTATAAAAATGAACAGGCAAAATGGAACGCCGTCGCCGAAGAATGTCAACAAATGCACGAAGAAGGCCGCCCGGTTTTAGTCGGTACTACCAGTGTGGAAAAATCGGAAGTGCTTTCGCTTTTATTACAGGGAAGAAAGATTCCCCATAACTTGCTTAATGCTCGCCCAGAAAACGTGGAAAGGGAATCGGAAATCGTCGCCCAAGCAGGGCGGGCCGGCGCTGTGACAATTGCTACAAACATGGCAGGACGGGGAACCGATATCATCCTCGGTGGTAACTCCGACTATATGGCCCGATTGAAAATTCGCGAGTATTTAATGCCCAAATTAGTTATGCCCGAGGATGACAATTTGGCCTTTAGTTTACCCAGTTTAGGAGAACGAAATCGACCTCAAGGATTCGCTCCGGGTAAAAAGAAAAAAAACTGGCGCGCCTCGGCGGAAATTTTTCCCACTGAGTTACCGAAAGAGGTAGAAAATACCCTGAAAGAAGCGGTTAAATTTGCCGTTGATACCCACGGAACTCAAAGTTTACCGGAATTAGAAGTGGAAGAAAAAATCGCTATTGCGGCCGAAAAAGCTCCCACGGATGACCAGGTTATTCAAAAGTTACGGGAAGTCTATAAATTAATTCGCAAAAGTTATGAAGATTACACCGGCAAAGAACACGATGAAGTAGTAGAAAGAGGCGGACTGCACGTTATCGGGACGGAACGCCACGAATCCCGCCGTATTGACAACCAATTGCGAGGCAGAGCGGGCAGACAGGGCGACCCCGGTTCCACACGCTTCTTTTTAAGCCTAGAAGACAATTTATTGCGGATTTTTGGGGGCGACCGCGTGGCGGGTTTAATGGATGCCTTCCGGGTGGAAGAAGATATGCCCATTGAATCGGGAATGTTGACTCGTTCCTTGGAAGGAGCGCAAAGAAAAGTGGAAACCTTCTATTATGATGCCCGGAAACAGGTGTTTGAATACGACGAGGTGATGAATAATCAACGGCGTGCTATTTATGCCGAACGTCGTCGGGTTTTGGAGGGGATGGACTTAAAAGAACAGGTGCTGCAATACGCCGAAAAAACCATGGATGAAATCGTCACGGCTTATATTAATCCCGAACTGCCGGCGGAAGAATGGGATTTAGAAAAACTGATTAGTAAATCTCAGGAATTCGTCTATCTCTTGGCAGATATTACCGCTAAAGATATCGAGGATATGAGTGTTAATGATATCAAGATGTTCCTCCACGAAGAAGTTCGCAAAGCTTACGAAATTAAAGAACGTCAAGTGGATAGTATTCGCCCCGGTTTAATGCGCGATGCCGAACGTTATTTTATCCTGCAACAAATCGATATGTTATGGCGCGAACACCTGCAAGCTATGGAAGCTTTACGCGAGTCGATTGGTTTACGCGGTTACGGTCAAAAAGACCCCCTAATTGAGTATAAACAGGAAGGCTACGAGATGTTTTTAGAAATGATGATTGATATCCGTCGTAACGTGGTTTATTCCCTGTTCCAATTCCAACCGCAAGGACAACCCCAAGCAGTGGCTAGTGAATAGTAAAAACTAAAAGTTTGCTTAAATTGGGGAGAATTGGCTAAGGCTAATTCTCTCATTTTTTTACCCCAAGAAATCAGTCACCCACAATCCACACTAGGACGAAAATTATCAGTCCAATCACTCCATAGGACAGCAACGACCCCAAAAAATTGAGGATTTGTACGGGAAAATGAATCAAAACTTGGTAAGTAAAATCGGCAGCTGCCAGCAAGGCAGCGAAAAACATAATCACAAGTGTTATCATGCTTAATATCTTCTCAATCTGATAGAATAAATGGCTATCCTTTGGGGGAATCGGCAGTGGATAGTCAGAAGTTAGGAGATTATCCCCAAGAAAAAACTCGGAGTTACTCTCCCGATTCTACCGCAATTTTAACAGCGCTCGAGTTATAAGTGGGTGGGTGGAATTAAATATAAGATGAACGTAGGTTGGGTTGAAGCATGAAACCCAACGCCCGCATGGGTTACGCTACTATTAAAAACGGATTTAGTAAGTAATCTCAATTAATTCTTAGATAGTGGGATAGGCTTCTGGTTCTTTGTATTTTATCTTTAATTGTAACCGGCTACTTAGTTGATAATAGGTGGTGCGTTACGACGGATTGTTACCTTCAAGTCAAAGCAGCAATTTTTGCCGTCTAACGCACCCTACGTTTTACTATTAAAAAGGAGCCATCTCACATTTGCAGAAATACCGATAATCAGCAATTATCAGTAACTCTTAAATTATTACAGATATATCAGCAGCTGCCTGTAAGCATCCCACCGAAAAACTAATGCGCTCCGGGGTTTGGGGGGTAGAACCCCCCAAAAGCTTGGATTGAGTGATAAAATCGAAAGTAACGGCAGACTTTAGCAGAGAGTTTCCCTTTAAAAATACTAACTTAGTTGATTGACAAAAATACGATGCACCCATTAAAAACAAATAAATATTTCCCCGTTTCCCGTTCCCTTTTGCGATAAGATAATTAATATAACTCCAAGAGGACTGCTCTATGAATATTCGTATTGGTAACGGCTACGATATCCACCGATTGGTGACAGGAAGACCTTTAATTTTAGGAGGAGTAGAAATTGCCCATACTGTCGGGTTATTGGGTCATAGTGATGCCGATGTCTTAACCCACGCTATTATGGATGCCATGCTGGGGGCGCTTAGTTTAGGCGATATCGGTCATTATTTTCCCCCCACAGACCCGCAATGGCAAGGGGCGAATAGTTTAAAATTATTAGAGCAAGTTAATCAATTAATTATCGATAAAGGTTGGCAGATTAATAATATTGATTCGGTAATTGTCGCCGAAAAACCGAAAATGAAATCCCACCTTAGTGCGATGCGAACCAAGTTAGCAGAAACTCTCAATATTAATCCGGAACAGGTGGGAATTAAAGCCACTACTAACGAACAATTGGGACCGGTAGGACGAGAAGAAGGTATCGCAGTTTATGCCGTGGTTTTATTGGTTAAGGAATAAGTAATTAGTAAGAATTCGCTCAGATTAAATATCCCAAACCTATGAATATAGACACAAAAATATTAGAAACTGTCGAAGCAATGCCAGAGTTATTAAAAATAGAGCTGCTTCACTATGCTGAATATTTGATGGCCAATTATCAATCAGATGTTATTATAGAGAAATCTTCTCTTAGGAAACGTCGTTCAGGAATTTTACAAGGTACATTTACCTTGCCTTTGTCCGATGACTTTGATCAGTCTTTGGAAGATTTTCAGGAATATATGTGATGACATCTTTTCTTCTGGACACCCATACTTTCATCTGGTTAACTGAAAACGATCCTAACTTGCCTAATAATCTTCGGGAGGAAATTGATTTTGCTCCTGAAGTTTATGTCAGTATTGTTAGTCTCTGGGAAATTGCGATTAAGTTAAATTTAGGTAAGTTAGCCCTACAAAAAAGTTATGAAACCATTGAAACTAAACTAGAAGCATCAGATATAACCTTACTGTCTATATCATTTTCTGATACTCTAAAAATTTGTACTTTACCCTTGCATCACCGTGATCCATTTGATAGAATGCTAATTGCTCAATCTCTAAACAGATCGCTAATTCTAATTAGTAAAGATACTAAATTTGATGCTTATAATGTACCAAGAAAATGGACGTAATGCCCCGTTCGGATCAATTCTATTCAAGATGAGAGCAAGATAAATTTCCTAATTACCCATAGATTTCTAACATTCATTCCTAAATTCTCTCTATGACTGCCATTATCCAACAAATAAAAGAACGCTTTTCCCAGTCCCTAGTTAAATCCTTTGGGGAAAACTTCGCTGATACCGATCCTCTAATTGTGGCCGCTAGTAACCCCCGTTTTGGCGATTATCAATGTAATATTTCCCTCTCTTTAGCCAAAGAATTAAAACAAAAACCGCGGGAAGTGGCGGCAACTTTACTAAAAAATCTAGAGATAGATGATCTCTGTCAAACCCCCGAAATTGCCGGACCCGGTTTTATCAATCTTACCCTTAAACCCGGTTATCTAGAAACCCAATTAAAAGACCTAATTACCGACAACCGTTTAGGAGTTGCCGCTGCTAACCCCAGTCAAAAAATTATTGTTGATTTTTCCAGTCCCAATATTGCCAAAGAAATGCACGTTGGTCACTTGCGATCAACTATAATTGGTGATTGTATTGCCAGGATTTTGGAATTTCGTAATCATCAAGTAATTCGTCTTAATCACGTCGGGGATTGGGGTACTCAATTCGGGATGTTAATCACCTATTTGCAAGAAGCTTATCCTAGCGCTTTAACCCAAGCAGATGCCCTCGATTTAGGGGATTTAGTTAGCTTTTATAAAAAGGCCAAAATTCGTTTTGATGAAGACGAAAAATTTAAAGAAACTGCCCGTCAAGCGGTAGTAAGATTACAGTCGGGTGATCCTCAAAGTCGTCAAGCATGGCAGTTACTTTGTCAACAATCACGGCGGGAATTTCAGAAAATCTATGATATTCTCGATATAAAACTGACCGAAAGGGGTGAATCTTTTTATAATCCTTACCTTGAGGCAGTAATCAGAGAATTAGATCAACAGGGATTGCTAACAGAAGACAACGGTGCTTTATGCGTCTTTCTCGATGGTTTTACCAACAAAGAGGGCGATCCTTTGCCCCTAATTGTCAAGAAATCCGACGGCGGTTATAATTACGCTACCACCGATTTAGCGGCAATTTGTTATCGAGTCCGGCAAGATAAAGCCGAAAGAATAATTTATGTCACCGATGCTGGACAAGCTAACCATTTTGCCCAAGTATTTCAGGTGGCTAAAAAAGCGGGATTTTTACCCGATAATGTGGCAGTGGTTCACGTCGCTTTTGGATTAGTTTTAGGGGAAGATGGTAAAAAATTAAAAACTCGTTCCGGGGAGACGGTAAAATTACAAGAATTACTCGATCAAGCGATCGCCTGTTCCCTGGCTGACTTAGAAAAAAGACTGGCAAGCGAGGAAAGAGAAGAAACCGGCGATTTTATCGCTAAGACTGCCAAAACTGTCGGATTAAGTGCCGTTAAATACGCCGATCTCAGCCAAAATCGCAATAGTAACTACGTTTTCAGTTACGACAAAATGCTCAATCTGCAAGGCAACACCGCCCCCTATATGCTGTACGCTTACGCTAGAGTCCAGAGTATCAGTCGCGAAGGTGGTATTAATTTTCAGGATTTAAGTGCCAATTCACCGCTAATTCTCAAGGATGAAAGCGAATTAATTCTGGCTAAACAATTACTGCAACTTCCGCAAGTAATTAGCACCGTGGAAGAGGATTTATTACCCAATCGTTTATGTGATTATCTTTACGAACTCAGTAAAAAGTATAATCGTTTCTACGAAAGTTGCCCTGTACTCAAAGCGGAAGAACCGATTAAAACCTCTCGTTTAGTTTTGTGTGATTTGACGGCAAGAACCCTAAAATTAGGCCTATCTCTCCTAGGAATCTCCGTTTTGGAAAGAATGTAAATCAGTTATCAGTTATCAGTTATCAGTTATCAGTTATCAGTTATCAGTTATCAGTTATCAGTTATCAGTTATCAGTTATCAGTTATCTTATCAGTTATCAGTTATCAGTTATCAGTTATCAGTTATCAGTTATCAGTTATCAGTTATCAGTTATCAGTTATCAGTTATCAGTTATCAGTTATCAGTTCACTGTTTACTGTTCACTGAAAAATTCATAATTCCCACACCCTACACCCCACACCCCACACCCCACACCCCACACCCCACACCCCACCCGTTGGATTGCGTATCTTTGACAAAAGCGGGTGCTATTTTATACCCAGAAAAAATGTACTATGCTGACGTGAAAAAACCTGAGTTTTTGCTAACCTAGAAATAGCTCTAATCAGAGCCAATATCTTTGGACGAAGCTTAGAGATTAATCTAGATAAACTCACTCGTGACGTTATCTATTGTCCTCTGTTGCCTATTCGCTTTCAATAGATTCTGTCTAGTTCACTCCTATCATTCGGCGAGATAATTCTGTCTCGTCATCGCTAGAATGCTACTCCCGCATCTGGGCTGCTGGTGCGATAAGCCACATCTGTTATCCCAGAGATGTTATCGTTAAAGCGGTCAAATGTCTGAACGTCCTAGAGGATTTTCGGGAAAGATTGTTCGCCCTCTCGTAATCTCAGATAGAACCTTATGAGTCAATCAATAGAAGGTAAAGCCATGGCCAATGCTGATGTATCAGATTATACCACAAATAAAATAATTTTGTCTAATTGGATTGCCCCTTGGTCGAAAGGCAATCGGAAAAACCCGTCACCGCAACCAAAATGGGATTTATGGCAACCCCTGCGGCAACGAATTGATCGCCTAGAGATTAATACGCCTGCACTAGCTCATCAGATTTGTCGTCTAATTCCGGCTCAATGTCCCTTTGCGCGGAAAATTACCCTATTTAGCCGGACAATTCTAGAGATTCCGCCCCTTTGCAAGCTAAATCCCCTCTACGAAAACCTAATGATGTTAAGATTTCGCGCTCTTTCTTACCTAGCCGATGAATGTGGAGAGGATATCGGTGCTTACTGCTAGAATGGGTGAGTGTCTTTAATCGCCACACCTATGGCCATCATTGCCCTGAAAGCTTGGTATCTGGACAAATACGAACCTATCCGCGAGGTTGTCAAACGTCCCCACGACTTGCGCTTAAGTCGCAATAGTCTCTTAAAATCGGGTTTAAGGGCCGATTTTCTCGATGATAGTCTGACGATACAGGGTTCTGTCTGGTTCCAACGCTATCTAGAAGGGGAAAGGGTGGAATTTTACCTCGAAGGTAGTGGCGGTTACGTCATCTCGAATATTGACCTGATTTCCCAAGAAATTTACTTTACTAAACAGGACCTCAGCGCTTGGTTGGATCCCGTCATTTATTTTAGCTCCCAAAGCCAATTTAAGGACTCTAGCACCGCTTTAAAAACAATTTTGACCGAAACCGTCGAAAATCTCAATAAACGCTCCCGTTTGCCCTTAAACATCGAAGAAACGCCCCGAACTGAGGGCAATGTCACCAGATTGAGTGATAGTCAATTACGCAAAATTCGCAAAAGTTTATTATTTATTGCCGATGCTACGGCGATTAGCCAAAAGGAAACGGAATTGCTGCCCAGTCCCCTAGTGGGTGTAGAATTAGGTTATGCGATCGCTTGTAAACAGGGCGGACAAATTCTGCTAACCTATCAAAATCGAGCGGAATTAAAGGGTAAACTAGCTTTTGACCTGCCAAGCTACCAAAAATTAATTTTCTCGGATCTTAGCGAATTGCGTCTCACTTTTCCGCCTTTAATGGCAACTTTATTACAAAAATTCAATCTGATTAGTTAAAAAAATGAGTAGAAAAGCTGACGAGTACGCCGTACATTTGTTCTTAAGCAGTGGACATCGCGAGGAAGTCCGTTTTTTGACTATCCAAGAATTTCAAAAGTGGTACAGCAACGAATTAGTTCCGAAAGCCGATTCCCAGGATTTTATCAATGTTCCGATCAGAAATATCCAAGGGGAATATATGGTTTTACGTCCGGCTAGTATCATTGCTATTCGCGTGGAACCCGTCTTTTTTGGCAGTGTGGAAAGAATGTAATTTGACGTTATCCCTAAAAAAGATAGTTAGATGCCGAGAATTTCAGAGATTATTGATAATTCTTTCAATATCAGCTTGAATTTGATGGCTGACTTTGCCTTGCCAGCGTTCTTTTAATTCCTTTAATCCCACTTCTGCGTATTGACAGATCTTATCTAAAACTTCTTTGCCATCGCTGGGTTGAGGATAGGAATTCTTTTTACAGATAATATAAATTCCTGCGGTTAAAGCTAAAATAACTTCTGGATCGATTTGGCTAATAGTAATTAAATCCTGTCGATTATTTAAGGTTATTCCGTAGATACTGAAGTCTTGTTTAATGGCAAAAGCAGCGGCGAATAAATAGGCATCTACCATGCGATCAAAGGTTTTATTATCTTTTAGTACCTGTAGATAATTTCTGGAAGTTTCCGAGGCATAAATCTTCAAACTGGGATCGATTCTCTGCATTAGTAACCCTCCATTACTTCAATCGTGGAAGCATCTTCATCGGCAGCTAAACGGTTAATTTTTAAAATATCGGCAGTGTGGGGACGTAAGAGATTTAACAGATTTTCATTCAAGTCGCGATCGGTGGCTAAAATAATTACTTGGGAGTTTAAATTAGGGAGAGAGTTAATAATATTTTTTTGATGTTCTTCGTCTAAATGGCCGAAAGGTGTATCCATAATTAGGGGAACACAAGTATCGGTTATTTGATTTAAACCGGTGATAAAAGCAAAAGCTAAAGCTTCCTTTTCTCCCGCACTTAAGACATCGGGATGTAATAATTTTCCTGTGATGGTACGGATTCCTAAAGTGTATTCGGGAGTGATTTCTACTCCTCTATATTCCTCCGGTTTGTTGGTTACTTGTAAATAGCGATCGCTGGTTGCTTGATTAATCATTTTTTGGGAATTATCGATATGCCATTCGATTAATTCGTTAGTGGCATTTTTTAAACCTCTGGCCATTTTAACCTGATTAGATAACATCAATGTTGTCTGATTTTCACTAGCTAAAATTTCCACTTCTTTGCGTAAATTTTCTAATTGCTTTTCTTTGATTTCAATTTCCTTTTGCAAGCGTTCGATCCTTTCTTCAATCTCCTTGACTTTTCGTTCCGATTCGCCAACTTTTCGCCAAATCTCCCTCACCGAGTCTTGATCTATTCCCGTGGTTTCCTGTTTTAGCTGTCTAATATGTTGATTAATTTCTTCGGTTTTTTCTTCTAAACGATCTCTTTGTAAAAGTAATTGACTATAATTGCTAAATTTAGCATTATCTCGCATAATTCCCTGTAAATCAATTCTAATTTGGTCTTTTTCTATTCTGGTAGCGTTGTCCACTTCTAAGGACTCTAGTTCGGCAATTTGTTGAAGGATAAAGTTCCGAGAATTTTTATCTAAACAACGACCACATAGACAGCTTTCATCGTCAAGTATTGCTTTTAAAATTACTGTAGAATTAGTTTTATAAGTGCTTTTTAAGCTAGTAACTTGCAAATCATCGACCATTTCCTGTACAAAGTTAATCAGCAAAGGTATCGAAGCTTTTTTTAACCAAGAATCGATAGACTTTTGCTGGTTATCTAACTGAGTTTGTAAACCGATACGCTTTTTCTCTAAGTTATGAATTTCCTCTAATTTTTCTCGTAAACTTTCAATCTGAGCGGCTTTTTCTTGAGCGTCTTGGTAGATAATTATAGCATCTTTTTCGCTATCTTTGGCATTTTTAAGCTGACCTTTTTTAAGATCAATGTCTTCTTCTAATTCTCGTAATTCTTGCAGCTTATCTCTAAAGGTTTGACTGGTTCCCTTGGCTTTATTTAAACGGTTTTCTAATTCTTGCAAGGCTTTTTCTGTATCATCACGCAGATTTCTTAATTCCGGGATACCTAAAACTTTTTCAATTGCTTCTTTTGCTTCTTTAGTTTGAGTAATCTGGGTATATTGTTCGATTTTTGAGCCATCAAAACAGAAAAAATCTCGAATAGATTTAGGAAGCAATGCTTCGATATATTCCCTGGAGTTACTTCTCATGGTTCCATCTTCATAAAATAATGCTTCCTCTACGCTAGGATAGGAACTGCTACCATTAAATTTTAATTTCGCTTGGCGACTGATAAAGTAATTTTTCTCGTTTTTAGTAAAATTTAATTCTACCCGCATTTCTATTGTCGGTGAAGAATCTCCCTTACCTCGATAAAAATAGGTTTTCAGGGTCTCCTTAGATAGAAGAAGTTTTACCGTGGCCATTATTACCGAAGATAATCTGAATTTTTCTGTCGGGATGCAGGTTAAAAGTAATATTTTGACTAGGGTAACATTTCCAATTAGTTAAGCGAATTTGTTTCAGTCTCAAAGTCATAAGAACTCTTGTAAAAATCAAAAATTTTGTGGTTGGTTAGGAGTCAGTAGCCAGTAGTCAGTAATCAGGAGAATTAAGAATGAATAATAATCAATTAAATGGTTTATTTATAGATTTTATGCAACTTAATCTTTATTTTTGTCGTTTTTAAACTAAGTGGGTGGGTGGAATTAAATATAAGATGAATGTAGTTTGGGTTGAAGCATGAAACCCAACTTCCGCTTATGTTACGCTACCGCTAACCCATACTAAAAATAATTGTGCCTCCCTACTTCCAAAAAATAAATTATGCAAGAGATCTATAAAATTTATGATTGTGAGGAGTCGGTATATTTTTCGATAAGTTTGACAATTTTAGGTGATAGCTGCCGATTTTTTAGAGTAATTTTTTCTACTTCTAAAGCCATGGCTTCCTTGAGCAGTTGGGGAGGTATCTCATATTTTTGGGCTAGTTCTTTAATTTTAGCAGTTATGTCCATGGATTTTCTGGGGGTTAGGGGTTAGGGAGTGGAGATTGTCAAGTCTTAATTCTTATTTGGCAAGATATACCTTGATGAGGATAAATTTTATAACATATCTGAGTAGGTAAGGCCATAGTAAGTTATAGCCTTTGTCATAAACATGAAGTATAACCTAATTTGGGATTGACGACTGACTACCCAAAAGGAAAACTTCGTACTTCACCATTAAGATAACTGCTATAAGCTGATCTACTCTCAACCTTATACAAAAACACCATAAAAGCTAAAATAGATAGCTGACAGTGATTCTGAACACAATAGCAATATAGAATAAACCGCCTTGTATTATCGTCTTCTTCTCGATTTTAATACCCTAGAAAACGGGTTAATTGCCTTAACACCCGAACAAAGTCATTATCTTAAAAAAGTTGTTCGTTTAAAATCCCATGACCGTTTTATTGCCCTAAATGGACAAGGACAAGCTTGGTTAGCAGAAATAATCGATAATTCGGCCTATCTTTTAGAAGCGATAAACGAAACTACCGAACTACCAGTACAAGTGAATTTAATGGTAGCAATTCCCAAAAATGGCTTTGATGATATCGTTCGCGCTGCCACCGAATTAGGAGTTTATCGGATTATTCCCCTGCTGACAGAACGCAGTTTAGTTAATCCTAGTCCTCAAAAAATTGACCGTTGGCGAAAAATTGCCCGGGAAGCTGTAGAACAATCAGAAAGACAGATTATTCCCATTATCGAAGAACCACAACCATTTTTAGCCATCCTTAACCGGGGAGCTAACCCAGGGACAACTTGTTATATTGGTGTTACCCGTAGAACAGTGGACCCGCTACTTTCTCAATTGCAAACATCAACCGAGATAACCATTGCCATCGGACCGGAAGGGGGATGGACGGAGGCAGAAATAGAACAAGCGATCGCTGCTGATTTTCTACCTGTATCACTGGGAAAACGGATTTTGAGAACAATTACCGCTCCCTTAGTGGCTCTCGCTATCATTAACGCCTATTTAGACAGCTAATCGACCGGAGTTTCTATGTTCAAAGAAATTGCTGAAGCGATCGATCGTCAAGACTATCAAACTGCCACCCGTCTTGTCAACGACTTCCAGACCCGAGAAAACGATAACCCTTGGCTGAAATTCTACCAAGCGCGTTTAAACGAAATCACGGGAGAAATCGCCCTAGCAGGGCAAGAATACCGAAAAATGTTGCGATTAACCGCTAATCCTCAACTTATCGCCCAAATTCGTCAAGCAATCGCCCGCTTAGAAGCGATTGAACAGGTGGAAGTTGAACAGCAACAACAACAGCGACAGGCTGCCCTCGAAAAAGCCAAAACCAACCCTAGTAATCGAGAAATGGGGCTTTTAATTCTTGAACCGGTGGCTAACGCCGAAAAACAGCCCTTAGCTCTAAAATTTGCCCAAATATTTAAAATAGATGCCTATAGCGCCCGCTTACACATCCCTAGTCGTTCGTGGCGCTTGTATCGAGTCGGGGCGATGGCCGAATTAGCAATATATGTTCACGACTTGCGAAAAGAAGGAATTCCCTGTTTTTGCCAGCCAATTAAAGCGATTAACCAGCCTAGGGTCTATTTAGCTCGATATTTCCGGGCTATCCAACCAGAAGCCACCCTAGTCTATCAATCTTCCCACGACCTAACCGCAAGTATAACTTTTGATTGGTCAGAAGTTACCGCCGTGGTAGAGGGAATCTTGCCGATTTTTGGGGAATGTGTCGATATGGATGCGCGCCGCCATCAAGTGAGAAAAATTAGTATTCTTGATTATGCCCAGATTATTGATCTACATTTGAAAAAACAGGATTTAATTATCCGTATTTGCGATCGCCATTACCACTTTCAAGCGGGGATTACTTTTTCCGACCACCAACAAAGTCGGGAAAGACAGACCAGCAATCGAGATAACTGGAATCATTTCGCTTCTTACCTAAAACAACAACTAGCAGCAGTTCCCCTGTGGTCAGATTTTCCAGCTTTTGCCGAAACCACCGCCGATTTTTACGAATTACTGCCCATGGTCAATCCCCATTTGGACTTATTACGCATTGAAGACACCTACTGGGACACTGCCTTTCAACTCTATAGCACCCTCATCTTTCTAGAAAAAACTCCCCCTACCGCAACTTTATGACCCCTAGTAGCCCTTCTAACCCCTCTTTCGACTGGTTTAACCCCTCGCCCCAGCAAGACAGCGATCTACTGGCACAAATCGGCTTTATCCCCGGGTTCAAAGAATTTCTGACCCTGCGACAGGTTCACGCCTTGGAACACGCCACCGTCTGGGTATTAAGCGAAATGGCTGCCCGTCGTCAATCGCCTTTTGACCATTCCCAAGCGGATAACGAGGCCCTAGGAGGACTCTCCACCGATAGGGGTTTTTATCTCTACGGGCAGGTTAATACAAATGAACTGCAAATTGCGGCCAAACAGGCGCTCCATCGTCTCAAAAATGGCGAGGGGCAATTGGCATTACATCCGCGTTGTGGCACCAATTTATCGGTAACTTTAGCCTTAACCGCCGGCTTAGTCTTAGGAACTCATCTTCTCTTACCCAGAGGTCCGATTTCTCAGTTATTAGGCTTAGGTTTAGCCACCGCCGCCGCTTTTCAAATCGGGCCAGATGTGGGAATGTCGGCCCAAAAATACCTGACTACGGCCATTCCTTTTAACTTAACAATCGTTAACATTGCACCAAAGCCAGACCTATGGGGACGTTCGGGGCATTTTGTCCAAACAGAGTGGCAAGATTTGCAATAAAACTTAAAGTAAAAACCCTTTCGGCAAACTCGCTCTGATTGTAACCTGTTAACTAAACCCTTAAAAAAAACAACAGCTATGCCTGGAATCGAACGCGGAGCCAAAGTTAGAATCAAACGTAAAGAGTCTTACTGGTACAATGATGTGGGAACCGTAGCCAGTGTTGATAAAAGTGGTATCCTCTATCCCGTTATCGTCCGTTTTGACACTGTTAACTACCACGGTTTTAGCGGTAGCGCCAGTGGACTGAATACCAATAACTTCGCTGAACGTGAATTGGAACTCGTTAAGGCTGCCCCCGCTAAGAAATAAAGCTGAGTAAAATTCGGCCTATCATCACCGACTGACTGACGGGAATTCTCTCTTGTCGGTCGGTTTTTTTTTATAGCTATCAGCCTTGTATCAGTTATGATAATTTTTGCTTATGGAATCGTGAAATGCTTACTAGGCAACACTTTTAGGACTATTTTGTGGAAAAAACTATCAGTATAGACCTCGTTTCCACACAGAAACCAGAAGAGCCTTATCAGTTATCAGTTATCAGTTATCAGTTCACTGTTTACTGATATTACATTTTGGGCGCACGCGATGCGCCTCTACCATATAAAAACTGACTAATAAATTATCTAAAAGTCGCTGTAACCTTTAGCCAACAAGAGTTAATGAGTTTAATTATCCTAGATAATTTCTTAAATACTTGACAAAATATATTTAAATAATTTATGATATTAAATAACCCAAGATCATGATAATGTGCTATCAACATAATCGGGTTTGGGTTGTTTAACAATTAGTTTTTCAGTAATCAAATCAGGAATTTATGAGCATTTTAGAACTCATAGAACAAAGACTAGAAGAAAACTTTACCCTCCACGAACAATATCTAAATCCCCAGATGGTTCGGGTACTGAAAACGATCGGTTACGATCGCCACTACATTAAAGCCCAAGGTCCATACTTGTTCGACAATCACGGGGAAAAGTATCTGGATTTACTGAGTGGTTTTGGTGTTTTCGCCCTCGGACGCAATCACCCCAAGATAGTGCAAGCTTTACAGGAAGTATTGACGGCAGAACTGCCCAATTTAGTCCAATTGGATGCTTCCATCCTAGCGGGATTGCTGGCCGAACGGTTAGCAGCGATCGCACCGACAGGATTAGAACGAGTTTTCTTTGCCAATTCCGGCACAGAAACCGTCGAGGCCGCCATTAAATTCAGCCGCTACGCCACCGGACGCAGCAAGATTGTTTACCGAAATTTTGGGTTAAAGCCCCGTCCTTTTAGGACGGCTTTTTAAACTATAGCTTGTTAACTTAACTTTTATTGTGCTATACTGATGTTTTCTAAGTACCCCCTGCGTAAAATGTTTGTCTTAGAGTTTAAAGTTAAAGCTAAAACTCAACAGTATCAAGCCATAGACGATGCTATTCGTACTGCTCAATTCATCCGTAAC